>JAFEHB010000076.1_pt1 | contig 120378 bp, 91 predicted proteins | sample 9267121 | NCBI WGS metagenome assembly JAFEHB01 (sample SAMN17103336, study PRJNA684904) | human gut metagenome | isolation source: diarrhea sample from child under the age of five | host: Homo sapiens | place: South Africa: Mafikeng, Mafikeng Provincial Hospital | collected 2019-09 | reverse complement strand
CAGAGGGGAGGCCCCCCGGGGCCGGGAATATCGGTCTCCACGTTTCGCACACAATTGGGGGATGGAGCACTCACATATACGAAGGCCCCGGTATCCGAAACGCGGCGCATGCCCCCTCCAATCGGAGCATGCGCCGCGACTTTCGCGATCTCGCCTATATTTATATATGTACCGGCCCTACATCGGTGTGCCAAATGGCCGGCTTTCGCTAGATGCCACCGTACTCGCCTTTCACGATGGCGGTGCCGGCCTCGAGCATCTCATCGCGAAGCTCAATCGTCCCGGCCTCGGCATATATACGCACGACGGGCTCGGTGCCGCTAGGACGCAGCAGCAACCAAGACTCATCATCAAACTCCATGCGCAGGCCATCGCGATGGCTCACATGCACCGGCGCCCTGCCTACAATGTTTTGAGGGTTCAGCCCCGGCATAAGCGTCCGAAGCATTTCCACTTCCTCGTTTTGCAGGCGGATATCGCGACGAGCATAGGCAACGGGACCATAATGCTCATCAAGCTCGTCGATGAGCTGGCCCAGAGTTTTATGCTCCTTCGCCATCATCTCGCACAGCAAAACGTGTGCATACAGACCATCGCGCCCAGGAAAGCGCTCGGGAAAACCAATCCCCCCGGTTTCCTCGCCACCGATGATCACGCCGCCCTTTACCATCTCCTCATATATGTATTTAAAACCGATGGGCTTTATCGCGAGGGGCAAACCGAGCTCACGAGCCATGCGACGCGTCTGAATTGAACCCGTAAGGCCCATGGCAACACGCCCATGGGCGCCGTGGTGCTTAACCAGATGCCCCAAGACAAGCGTAAAGACCCGATGGGCGTCGATGTAGCGTCCGCGCTCGTCGACCGCAGAAATGCGGCTGCCGTCTCCGTCACAGATGAGGCCGGCATGAGCCTTGGAGGAGAGGACCATCCGCTCGCAATCGTCCACCCACGGCTCAATGGGCTCGGGGCGCAAGGTCTGTGCATCAGGCTCGTCCGTACCGTGGATCTCAATCGTTTGCACGCCGAGAGGGCCCAGCACAGCGGGAAGATACCCTCGAGCCGAGCCATACATGGGGTCATACACCAATTGCAAACCGGCCTCGGCAATCGCCTGAGTATCGATATTCGAAAAAAGGCTTTCGAGATATGGCGAGACGATATCCTTCTCGATAAGGGGACCGCGCGCCTCGGTAGCCTCAAGAGGAATGGACTCCTCCAACGCGTCAATCACATCGGCGGTGCCCGTGCCACCATCGGCCATACGAACCTTAATACCCAGATAATCGCTTGAATGATTGGAACCCGTAATCATCAGGCCGCCGCATGCGCGCGGATCGTTTGCAATCGCCCAAGACAGCGCCGACGTAGGCGTGTAGCGATCGGAAATCATGGCAACAAGGCCAGCGCCCGCAACAACCATGCCCGCAAGACGCGCCGCCTGCTCCGCACCCTCGCGGGTGTCATATCCTATGTAGACGATGGCACCCGAATCGGTGCGAGACCACATCTGCGCCGCCGCATCCGCAAGGCGCACGACGTTTTCTTCCGTAAAGTCGCCGTCACGCCGTGCGTACCAGCCGCCTGTTCCAAAATGAATAATCGTGCTCATCTGCACTCTTTCTTACTCAATAAGGGCCGCACAAGCCGCGCGACCCACACATGCATCTGTCACCAGAATAGTCACTCTTCGACAAGCCGATGGCATGCGTCAAGCTCCTCGGCGATAGCACATGTCGATGCAGGCGTGGCCCCACAGCACGTGCCGATGATGCGAGCGCCATCGATCGCCCATTGCACAGAAGCGGTAGCGAGGGCCTCGGCATCTTCGCTCCACCTGAGGCAGCCCTCATCATCGCGCACCGGAAGACTCGCGTAGGGACGCACCATGATATATCCGTGCGAAGAGCTTGCCATACGCGGCACGCACAACGTCGCCGCAGCGATAGAACAGCAGTTAACGCCCACCGCTGTAGCACCGTGCTTCTCGGCCCAAATGCAGGCCGCCTCGACATTCAGGCCATCACCCAGCAGATTGCCCTCGTCATCGACAGCAAAGCTGATAAACATAGGCATGCCATCTGCAACATCTGCAACACCAGCGACAGCAGACTCGAGGTCACGAATTGACGTAAAGGTCTCGAGCATACACGCCTGAACACCCGCGGCGAGCAAGGCGTGCGCTTGCTCACGATAGGCGTCTCGTGCAAGACGATATTCCGGCTCATCCTTGTGAAACCACTCGATGCCGCACGGGCCAATCGAACCTACAAGATTTTGACCACCCGCCGCATGAGCTGCTGCCACGGCCTCCGCGCACACCAGATTGACGCTCGACTCGATATGATCGCGTTTGAGCGCCGGCGCTGTTGCCTGGAATGTATTCGTGAGCAAAATCTGAGCGCCCGCATCGGCATATTGCTGATGAATACGCGTAACCTCCTGAGGCTCCGCCACATTCCAATAGGCAGCGGGAACATCTTGGGCGCCCAGCTCCGATGCGAGCATCGTCCCAACAGGCCCCTGCATGAGCACGGCGCCCGTCGAAAGAAGACCGAGCAAGCGATCGGCGCCCGCCCGGTCATAAGAATCGGTTGAATACAGTTGATTTTGGTCTTGGTCCATCGGTCTAATCCTTGCCGAGCCGATTATTCCTCGCCGATGCTTATACCCTGCTTCTCGAGATAATGCAGCCACCGTGTCATCGTATCCTCAGATACTGCATGCTCCATCATGCAGGCCTCTGCATCAGCGCGCTCGGCATCGACACCGAGCTCTTGCGTTAGGAAGGCATTCAAAAGTCGATGGCGATACCACACCGCTCGCCCCAGCTCACGGCCTTTCTCGGTAAGCAGAACCTTGCCGTAGTGAGATTGCTCGACCAAACCACGCTCCTTGAGCGCACTGATGGCCTTATTAACCGACGCCTTCGAGACATCAAGGTGCTGGGCGATATCGACAGAGCGGATGCCTTCGCTAGAGCCGTTCTCTTCCTCGATGCGAACAATGCACTCGAGATAATCTTCATTTGCAACTGTGAGATGCAGCTCACGAGAAGCATTAGTGGTATCCATGGGCACGCGTCCTTCCTAAACCGTACACCTAGTGTAGCGCAACGGCGCCACAAGCCAACGACCCGACCGTGCTAGAGTAACAGTCGTCAGCACATTGAGCATAAGGAGTCACTATGTCTGATACCCCGATGAGCGACGTCGTACAGCGCTTCTTCCGCTACGTTCAGGTTGATACACAATCTGCCGACGAGCACTGCGACCAGGTTCCCTCAACCGCCTGCCAGTTTGATCTTGCCAATCTTTTGGCTGACGAGCTGCGCACACTTGGCGCTGAGGACGCCTACGTAACCGAGAGCTGCTACGTTGTTGCGCACATCCCCGCAAGCAAAGGCGCCGAAGATAAGCCCGCACTTGGTCTTCTCGCCCATATCGACACCACCGAGGCCGCCCCTGGCTTTGGCGTAAAGCCCCATATCGTGCACTACGAGGGCGGAAACTTGGTCGCCGGCGTTGTCGATGGCAACGAAGTCGCAATCGGCCCCGACATGCTTTCCGACCTTGATGGCCTGGTGGGCGAAGACATCATCTGCTCGGATGGTTCCACGCTGCTGGGCGGCGACGACAAGGCCGGCGTTGCCGAAATCATGGCGCTCGTGGCGCGCATTCACGAGGATCCCTCCATCAAGCATCCGCGCCTTGGCATCTGCTTTTGCCCTGACGAGGAAATCGGCCACGGCGCCTCGCTTCTGGACATTCCCGCGTTTGGATGCACCTACGGCTACACCGTTGACGGCGGCGCCGTGGGCGAGCTTGAGTGGGAGTGCTTCAACGCCGCCGAGGCAACTGTTCGTTTTGAGGGCTATTCCATCCATCCCGGATCTGCCAAGAACCGCATGGTGAATGCAAACGACCTGTTCGTCCAATTCCAAAGCCTGCTGCCCGCGCATATGCGTCCCGAGCACACCGATGGCTATGACGGCTTTATCCACTGCGAAAGCGTCTCGGCAACCGTCACCCATGCCACCGCTCGCTATATCATCCGCGATCACGATGCCGAGCTGTTCCAGCAAAAGATCGACCTCATGCAGCGTGCCGCCGATTTTATGAATAACGAGCTCGACCGTCCGCGCGTGACCGTCGAAATCAAGCAGCAGTATCGCAACATGGCAGAAATCGTAAAAGACTATCCGCAGCTCGTACAGATCGCCTGCGATTCATACGAAGCCCTGGGTATCAAACCCCTCGTCCTGCCCATCCGCGGTGGCACTGATGGCGCACAGCTCTCTTTCCGCGGTCTTCCCTGCCCCAACCTGGGCACGGGCGGCTATTGCGGCCACAGCGTGAATGAATTTGTTGTCGTCTCGCAGATGGAGCGCGTCGTTGACGTTTTGCAGGAGCTTGCACGTCGCTTTGCCGAGTAACAGCGCTTTAAAGCAAGCGCCTTTGTCTCCTGCTCACAAAAAAGCCGCCGAGCTTGTGCCCGGCGGCTTTCTTTTTTAGTCTTTGGAGCTCGTTTTTTCTTCCGACGACGATGTGCCCTTATCGGTTCCGTTACTAAACGAACGAGAATCGTTGTTGGCAAGGTCGGCAATCGTACTCGACCCGCCCGAGGAGGAGCCCATGGACTGCGGACCTTGTGGATCCTCGCCGGCATCGACGCGCTCCATCATCTCCTTGAGCTTGTCCTCGTAGACAAAAACGTAACTCTGGCCGTTGATGTATGTATCCTCACCCGCCCAAGACGGCAAGTTGGCCGACCACATGGTATCGGTATCCATACCGCGCATCGCGTTCGCGAGCGACACGATATCCTGCACGCCCAGATCGGTGACAACCATGTTGGAGAGAGACTCGATGACACCAGGCAGGCGCGTGATGTCCATATTGTTGAGCACTGCGTTCGCAAGGGCACCGATGACCTGGCGCTGATGGCGCATACGCGTATAGTCGCCGTCGGCATACTGGTGACGCGCGCGGCAGTACGTAAGCGCCTTCTCGCCATCCATGTGCTGCTGCCCTGGCTCAATCGTAACCGGACCAGCCTCCGGGTCATCCACGCCGTCAGTTGCGTTGATGTCGATGCCACCCACAGCGTCCACAAGGGTCTTCATGCCGTCAAAGCTGATCTCGGCATAGTGGGCGATTTCGACATCGCACAGCTCGTTAACGGCATTGACCATCCCCTCGGCGCCATCGTAGGCGTGCGTTGCATTGATCTTCATGGTCGAACCCTTGTACTCGACCTTCGTATCGCGCGGAATGGAGATGAGCGTGACCTGTTTGGCCTTAGGGTCAACACGCGCAAGGATGATGGAGTCGGCACGATAGGCAGTGTCTCCTGGACGGCCATCGGTTCCCAGCAGCAGCATGTAGAACGGATCGCGCGTGACATCGGAATCGGTAAGAGACGAAAGCAGTCCGCTGGTAATGACCTCGCCGTCATTGAGCTTGGAAACAATTTTGCCAAACCACAGACCGCATGCCGTAACGCCTGCGATAAGCACGCCCATGAGCGTGAGCAAAATCGTGCGGCGGATGCGCTTTCCGCGCTGGCGCTGACGAGCGCGCTCTGAATAGCGGGCCACGTTTGTGCGACTGTAAACGCGGCTGCTTGATTCGTCGGCCGCAGCACGCATCTGCTGTACGGATTTTTTTCTCATAAGAAGGACCTGTCTAGTCGTCAATAGGATCGGGGACGGTGACGCGCTCCACATGCGCCCCCAGCTCTACGAGCTTCTTTACGAAGTGCTCGTATCCACGGTCAATGTGATGGATAGCAGAAACCTCAGTCGTGCCGTCGGCAATAAGGCCAGCGACGGCAAGCGCAGCGCCGCCGCGCAAATCGGGAGAGGTGACTTGAGCGCCCGAGAAGCCCTTGACGCCATGAATCATGGCGTGGTGGCTCTCGATGCGAATGTTTGCCCCCATGCGCACGAGCTCAGAGGCGAACATGAAGCGATTCTCGAAGATGTTCTCGGTGATGACAGAGCTGCCATCTGCCAGAGCGGAAAGAACCATAACCTGAGCCTGCATGTCGGTGGGAAAACCTGGGAACGGCAAGGTCTGGATGTCCACCGGGCGAATGGTATCAACACGGTATACACGTACACCGCCCTCGATGCGCTCAAAATCGATGCCCATGAGCTCGAGCTTTTTAATAACCATGCCCAAATGGTGCGGAGCGAATCCAACCACCTCAACACCGGCATCGCCAGCCATCAAAGCGCCCGCAACGATAAAGGTACCGGCTTCGATGCGATCGCCGATCACGCGATGCGTGACAGGATGCAGCTCAGAAACGCCCTCGATCGTAACGACAGGGGTTCCGGCACCGGTAATCTGGGCGCCCATCTCGTTGAGCATGTTGGCGAGGTCAACGATCTCGGGCTCGCGCGCGGCGTTATCGATGACCGACGTGCCCTTAGCGCGAACCGCAGCCATGATGAGATTCTCCGTGGCGCCTACGCTCGCAAACTCAAGCGTAACGGTCTCGCCATGCATTCCCTCGCCGGCGTCGGCATAGATGTAGCCGTGCTCGGTATCGAACTTCACGCCCAGGGCCTCAAGACCCAAAATGTGCATATCGATCTTGCGGGCACCCAGGTTGCAGCCGCCGGGCATTGCGATTTTCGCCTTGCCCATACGGCCCAGCAACGGACCGAGGACCGCCGTAGACGCGCGCATTTTGGCAACGAGCTCGTACGGCGCCTCCCACTGATCGACAGCAGAAGTGTCAATAGCCAGACTATGCTCGTCCACGACCTCAATCGTGGCACCCATGCCCTTAAGAACCTTGCCCATCACGTGTACGTCGGAAATATTGGGCACATTGGTAAGGGTGGTTTTGCCCGGAGCAAGCAAGGTTGCAGCCATGAGCTTGAGCGCAGAGTTCTTAGCGCCCGAAACGCACACGCGTCCCTCGATCGGATGACCACCTTCAACACGGATGATATCCAAACCCGTCCCTTTCAAAAAAAGGCCCGGGAGCACAAGTCTCCCGGGCATGATGTCCATCGCATTGTTGGCAGAGGATGAATCCTCAGTACCTATTTTGCAAGCAGCAGCTTACACCATGCGATTTCATTATAAAGGTAGGCGCGACGCGCATCGTCTTCCGACAGATTCCTCAGGTTGTCTTCAAAACCTTGAAGTTCAACCTTAACCTTCTCGGCATCGACATCCACCAGATCGCAGGCCCGCTCGGCCAGCACGATAACGGTGTCGTCGGCAATTTGAGCATAGCCGCCGCCCACCGCAAACGTGTGGTCGACCGTGCCCATCTCCTTGTCACACACGCGCACGTAACCGTCCGTGATGGTACAGATCTCGTTCGCGTGCTTGGGAAGGATGCCGCACTCGCCGTCCGTAGAGGGCACGACCACAAAGGCAGCCTCGCCCTCATAGGCACAATGTTCCGGACATACGATACGGATGAGCATAGCTTACTTCTCCCCCATCTTGGCGGCGCGCTCGCGCACGTCGTCAATCGTGGACGCATAGCGGAAAGCCTGCTCGGGCAGGTCGTCGCACTCGCCGTCGACGATTGCGGCAAAGGAGCGAACGGTGTCCTCGACGCGGATGTACACGCCGGGGTTACCGGTGAACTGCTCTGCCACGTGGAACGACTGGGACAGGAACTGCTGAAGCTTACGAGCACGGTTGACCGTAAGGCGCTGCTCCTCGGAAAGCTCATCCATACCCAAGATGGCGATGATGTCCTGAAGGTCGGAGTACTCCTGCAGGAGTTCCTGAACCTTGACGGCCACGCGGTAGTGCTCCTCGCCCACGACTGCAGGGTCGAGAGCGTCGGAAGAGGACGCCAGCGGGTCGATAGCCGGATACAGGCCGAGCTCAGCGATGGAACGCGAAAGAACGGTCGTTGCATCCAGGTGGGTGAACGTCGTTGCCGGAGCCGGGTCGGTCAGGTCGTCTGCGGGGACGTAAACAGCCTGGACGGAGGTGATGGAACCGGTCTTGGTAGAGGTAATGCGTTCCTGGAGGTCGCCCATCTCGGTTGCCAGCGTGGGCTGGTAACCAACGGCGGACGGCATACGGCCCAGAAGTGCGGAAACCTCGGAACCCGCCTGAGAGAAGCGGAAGATGTTATCGATGAACAGCAAAACGTCCTGGCCACGATCGCGGAAGTACTCCGCAGTGGTAAGGCCCGCCAGACCGATGCGCAGACGCGCTCCGGGCGGCTCGTTCATCTGACCGTAGACCAAGCAGGTCTTATCGATAACGCCAGACTCGCTCATCTCGAGGAACAGGTCGGTGCCCTCACGGGTACGCTCGCCGACGCCCGTGAATACGGACGTACCGCCGTGCTCCTGTGCGAGGTTGTTGATGAGTTCCTGAATCAGAACGGTCTTGCCAACGCCGGCGCCGCCGAACAGGCCCGTCTTGCCGCCACGGATGTAGGGCTCGAGCAGGTCGACTGCCTTGATGCCGGTCTCGAAGATCTCGGTCTTGGTGGTGAGCTCGTCAAACGCCGGTGCCGGATGATGGATGGGGTAGTACTCATCGATCTGGGGCATGGGCTTGCCGTCAACGGGCTGGCCGATGACGTTCCAGATGCGGCCGAGAGTCTCGGGACCGACGGGCATCTTCATGGGCTCACCGGTATCGGTTGCGGTGAGGCCGCGCTGCAGGCCGTCGGTAGAAGTCATAGCGACCGTGCGGACCACGCCGCCGGGCAGCTGGGACTCAACCTCGAGAACCGTGCTCAGATGCCCCATGGGGGTATCGGCCTCGACCGTCAGTGCGTTGTAGATCGAGGGGACCTGGCCATCGAACTTAACGTCGACAACAGGGCCGATAACGCGAACGACGCGTCCTTCGCCTGCGGTCTCCCGCTTCGTGGCCTCCTCGACCGCCGCTTGTACGGTGGTTTCTGCCATTAGTGTTCCTCCAATGCTGCGGCTCCCGCCACGATCTCATTGAGCTCGGTGGTAATGGAAGCCTGACGTACGCGATTATACGTACGGGTGAGAGTCGCGATAATCGTGGTAGCGTTCTCCGTTGCCGAGTGCATTGCCTTGCGCCTTGCGCCCTGCTCGGCAGCTGCCGAATCGATAAGCGCTTGGTGAATGATGGTCAGAACGTAAGAGGGAACCAGCTCCCCCAAAACATGCTGAGCACTCGGAATAAACTTGAACGACGACGAAACGCGCTTGGGGCCCTCATCCTCGTTCTTGCGAGGACCATGAGCCATAGCGACCATCTCGGGATCGAGCGGAAGCAGATGCTCGACACGCAGCTGCTGATCGACACGGTTGCGAGCGTGATGGTACACAACCTCGACGCGGTCAAGCTCACCTGCAACATAGCTGTCACAGATGTAGTCGGCAATCATGCGCGCGTCTTCCAGACGAGGGTCTGCCGAGAAGCCTTCAAACTTCATGACGACGTTTCCCCTGCTGGAGAAATACTCGCTTGGCTTGCGGCCGCATGTGATGATCTGGCCCTCGATGCCTTCATTGCGCCATTCGCGAATAATGCGTTCGCACTCACGGTCAACGTTCACGTTGAAGCCGCCGGCGAGACCGCGGTCGGACGCGATGGCGATCACAAGACCACGCTTGGGCTCTTCATGCACGGCGAGCATAGGATTGTCAGACGCGATGCTGGCATCGGTTGCCACCGTGAGCATGACATCGGTAAGCGCCGTCTTGTAGGGCTCAGCCTGATGCGCGCGATCGAGCGCGCGACGGATCTTGGCCGTAGAGACCATCTCCATCGTGCGCGTGATCTGCTTGGTGCTCGTGACCGAGGAGATTCGCTTCTTGATGTCGCGAAGGTTAGCCATAGAGCCTAGTTCTCCTCGGCACCGCTAGTGCTCTCAGAAGTCTCTGCGAGCTTTGCGGTGTAGTCGTTCTTGAAATCGGAGATCGCCTGCATGAGCTTCTCGTCCAGCTCATCGTCGATCTTCGTGGAGCGCAGCTTGTCGAGAAGCGGCGCATAGGTCTTGGTCATGTAATCGAGAAGCGCGTTACGGAACGGCAGGACCTGGGAGACCGGGAGGTCGTCCACAAAGCCCTTATTGCCGGCGAAGAGCGCAACGATCTGCTCGGTAACATCAAACGGCTTGAAGCGCGGCTGCTTGAGCAGCTCGGTCATGCGGGCACCGTGGGTGAGCTGCTTTTGAGTGGCAGCGTCCAGGTCGGAACCAAACTGCGTAAAGCCGGCGAGCTCGCGGTACGCGGCAAGGTCAAGACGCAGCGAACCGGAAACCTGCTTCATTGCCTTGGTCTGAGCGGAGCCACCGACGCGGGACACGGAGATGCCAACGTCGACTGCAGGGCGCTGACCCTGGAAGAAGAGCTCGGACTGCAGGTAAATCTGACCATCGGTAATGGAAATAACGTTGGTCGGAATGTAGGCGGAAACGTCGCCGTCCTGGGTCTCGATGATCGGCAGAGCCGTCAGGGAACCATAGCCGTTCTTCTTGGAGAGCTTGCAGGCACGCTCCAGCAGGCGGGAGTGCAGGTAGAAGATGTCGCCGGGGTAGGCCTCACGTCCGGGCGGACGATGCAGCGTCAAGGACATCTGGCGATAAGCGACAGCCTGCTTGGACAGGTCGTCATAGATGACCAGCACATGACCGCCGGGGTTGTCCTCGGAAGCGGGCTCACCATTCTCGCCGTTATACATGAAGAACTCGCCGATTGCGGCACCGGCCATAGGCGCGATGTACTGCATAGGAGCGGAGTCTGCAGCAGTGGCGGAAACAATGACCGTGTAGTCGAGAGCGCCGTGCTGCTTGAGGGTCTCACGGATGTTTGCAACCGTCGATGCCTTCTGACCGATGGCGACGTAGATACAAATCATATCCTTGCCGCGCTGGTTCAAGATGGCATCGATCGCGATGGCGGTCTTACCCGTCTTACGATCGCCAATGATAAGCTCACGCTGGCCACGGCCAATGGGGATCATCGAGTCGATGGCGAGAAGACCGGTCTGAACCGGCTCGCACACCGGAGTGCGCTCGATAACGCCAGGAGCCTTGAACTCGATGGGGCGCGTATGGGTGGCACGAATCTCACCCAAGCCGTCGATAGGCTGACCCAGCGGATTCACGACACGGCCGAGCATGGCACGGCTTACAGGAATGTCCATGATGCGGCCGGTGGTGCGGCACTCGTCGCCCTCCTTGATGATGTCGACCGCGCCAAAAAGCACGGCACCGACCTCATCGCGGTCAAGGTTCTGGGCCAGACCGTAAACGGTCTCACCAGTTTCGCTGCTCTTGAACTCAAGCAGCTCGCCGGCCATGGCGCCACGCAGTCCGGAGACGCGGGCGATACCGTCGCCGACTTCGTCAACATGGGAAACCTCCTGCGTGTCAACGGTCGCAGACAGGCTGTCGAGTTTCTCGGCCAGTGCGGCGGCAATGCTTTGAGCATTGATCTCTGACATGATTAGGCTTCACCTCCGTTTGTAATACTCGTAGAAACGAGGGCCTCGCGCGCAGCACGCAACTGCGTCTTGACCGAGATGTCGCGGCGCTGACCGCGCGCCTCGAGCACAAGGCCTCCGATGATAGAAGGGTCGACCTTCTCGATGAGGAAGACCTTGCGGCCAAGGTCGCCCTCGCACTTCTCTGTGATAGTGCGGCGCAGCTCGTCGTCGAGCGGAACGGCCGTCGTCACGGTAACGCCCACCACGTCCTCATCCTCTTCGGTCATCTCCTTGAAGGTGGCGACGATCTGAGGAAGAAGATCGAGCTGACCGCGCTCGAACAGGGACATGAGCACGGCGAAAACCTCGGGGGCCGCGTTCGAGATGGCCTCAAGCTCGTTGAGATCGCGGAACACACGGTCCTCGGCCTTCGCAGCCTCCATGAGGGAGCGCGCGTATGTCTCCAGCACCCTGTCCTGCATGCGGCTATTAGGCATTCAGGCTACCCGCTTCCTTGACATAGCGCTCGATGAGGCGACGCTGCTCGCCGTCCTGGTCGAGCGTCTCGCCCACGATCTTGGAGGCGACGGAAACGGAAAGGTCTGCAATAGAGGCGGCAGCAGCTGCGTAGACGGCATTGCGCTCCTCCTCGGCATTGGCATGGGCCTTGGCGATGATGTCCTCGGCTTCCTTGTGCGCTGCCTCGATGATGCGAGCGCGCTCGGCCTCGGCATCCTTGCGGGCCTCAAGAACGATGTCTGCAGACTTACGGCGGGCGTCGGTGACGAGCTCGTCGTACTCCTTACGAGAGGCGATAGCCTTCTTCTTGGTGGTCTCGGCTTCGTCCAGACTCTCCTGGATACGCTTACCGCGCTCATCCATCATCGAGAGGATCTGCGGCCAAGCGAACTTGGCGAGCACGACCCAGATGATAAGGAAAGCGATCAGCGCAGGGATGAACTCGGCCATCTTGGGGATGAGGATCTCCGCTTTATTGGAAGACTCCTCAGCAAACGCCTGGGCAGGCACCGCGAGCACGAAACTCGAGATGGCAGCCGCGACGGTTGCGCGGTTGATCTGCTTCATGTTGTTCTCCTTCTGGGACACGATATGCGACTTCCCTAGGAGATCAGCGTAACGACGAAGCCGATGAGGCCCAGGGCCTCGGTAAAGGCAGATGCCAGAATGAAGACGGTGAAGGCACGACCCTGGACCTCAGGCTGGCGGGCCATTGCGCTCGTTGCGCCGAACGCTGCGAGACCAATTGCAAGGCCGGCACCGATTACGCCAAGACCATATCCGATAACTCCCACGATTCCTCCTTTGTCGTGCACCTGTGTGCATGATTACCTATGCTGTTAAGGGCGTGCGGGAAGCCGCGCCCTTAGACACCGAAATGAATGGGGCGCGCCCTAGTGGGCATCCGCCTCGGCGATCTGAATGTACACGGCAGACAAAACCGTGAACACGTACGCCTGAACAAACGCGACGATAAGCTCAACCGCGTAGATGATGAGCAGAATGAGAACCCAAGCCACGCTGGGAAGCGCGCCCACCGCGTTCATGGCGGAGAAATGCGTGAGCAGGGGTTGGGCGAAGATGGTCGCCATGATGGCGAACGAACCCATGACGATGTGTCCGGCGAACATATTGCAGAACAGACGAACGGCAAGCGTCACCAAACGGAGCAGGAGCGAAAAGACCTCGATAATCCACACGAAGATGTTCATGGGGAACGAAACACCTGCAGGAGCAAGGCTCTTGAGGTAGCCGAAAAGACCGTGCTTCTTCACACCGAAATACAGGAAGTAGATAAAGGAGACCAGGGCAACGGCGGCAGTACAGCCTATTGCGCCCGTGCCGGGCTTCATGCCGGGCACCAGGCCGATGAAGTTGTTGATCAAGATGAAGAAGAACAACGTCGCCAAAAACGGGAAGTGCTGGCGCCAATTGGAGCCGACAACGCCCTTGGCGATATCATCCTCAACATACTCGATGACCCACTCGACGCCATTTACGAAAAAGCCTTTGGGAGCCAAAGACTGCTTTTTCACAAATGCGAAAATAACAGCCAGAAGCACAACACCCGCGATGAGCAGCCAAAGCGAATATTGGGTGAGACCAACATTCAAATCGCCGACAACAGGCGTCGATGAGAACTCGGCAACGAGCTCTGCAATTGCATCTGGGAGCTTGGCGAACGCGTCCAAGATTCCACCTTTCTCATGCCGCCGGGTACACCCGGAGACTCTTTCCTACTCGGCCGCGATGACGAGGAACGCGACCACAACAGAGACGGCGAGGAAACCGCCGATCTCTCCTGCCACAAACGCGACAAGGACGCCGTGAAACAGCACGTGAACAACTACGATGCCAAGCAGCAGAGCCACAAACGACGCAGCGACGCTCAACATCCCCTTGGCCATATTGGCCTCGCGTCCACGCCGAAGCACCGGCTTCAATGCCAGCCACATCGGCAAAAACGCAAAGACGCTCACCACCACACCGACCAGCACGAAAGGACCGTGGGCTGAGAGCTCCAAGGCAAGCACGCCCTCCCCCTTTCACATGGCCTCGTGACAGATGTATCACCAGTGTTCACAGACGTTGCAACTATTCTAGGCACCCAAATCCAAAAATCAACCGCTTCTTTTGGTCATGAAATCGCGAAAAGAAGGAATACGGTCGAATACGCGCTGGTAGCGAATAATGCCCCGGCAAGCTTTCGAAAGAAAAACGACAAATGATAATTAACCATCACATGTTGAACATTTTTTTTGATGATCGGTTTTCACCGTCGCGTTGTCGCCCGAACGCTCCAAACCATATCGACTCCCAATGCACGCGGGTCCTATTTTGCAGCCTAGTTGTCGCGTTACAGCAAGCACAATGCGCAATCCAACCGTGAGCGTTCCGTATTCAGTCGCAAACGGCGCATTTTGACGTCAAAAGCAAACCCTCCTGCCGACAATCGATAGGAGGGTTTGCTCGAAACCGTTTGCGTTTTTTCGTTTTACTTCGTTCCAAAGATACGATCGCCGGCATCACCAAGTCCGGGCACGATATAGGCCCGCTCATTCAGGCGCTCGTCAATAGAACACGTAAACAAACGAACATTCTCGTCGGCGTCAAGGACAGCCTTGATTCCCTCGGGGGCCGCGATGATCACAAGCAGACGGATATCTTTCACACCTTGCTCGCGCAGGTACTGAATCGCCGCGATGGCCGAGCCACCGGTGGCCAGCATAGGGTCGACGACCAAACATATACGTTTGTCTATATCAGCCGGCATCTTGCAGTAGTACTCGTGAGGCTCATGGGTCTCCTCATCGCGATACATACCGATATGGCCCACGCGTGCCGCGGGAACAAGTTCGAGCAAGCCGTCGACCATACCCAAGCCCGCACGAAGGATGGGGACGACAGCGACCTTACGACCAGAGATCTTCTTGCACACAGTCTCGCAAACAGGCGTGGTTACGTGCACATCTTCAAGAGGGAAATCTCGCGTTGCCTCGTATCCCTCAAACAGGCCGAGCTCCTTCACGATCTCGCGGAACTGCTTTGAGCCAGTATTCGCATCGCGCAGAATCGACAGTTTATGTTGCACCATCGGATGACCGACAACGGTCACGCGCGCCGTATCGAACTCTTCTGCCATATCCCCTCTTCTCTCCCCCGTAAACATCGCACACTTATATAGAGAACCATGCACTATATATACTATTAAGGTTTATGGCCGCGATTACCTGTTGTCGTTCGCCATGATCTTGTCGACACGCTGCTGATGCCTGCCGCCACCGAACTCGGTGGTAAGGAATGTCTTGACGATCTGCTTGTTCACGTCAAGATCAACAAAGCGACCGGAAAGGCAGACCACGTTACCGTCGTTGTGCTCGCGGAAGAGCGCCGCGAACTCGGGCGTGGTAATAGAAGAGGCGCGGATGCCTGCCACCTTATCCGCCGTGAGAGCCATGCCGATACCCGTGCCGCATACAAGCACGCCGTACTCAGCGTCTCCGTTAGCCACCGCGTGGGCAACTTTGTTGGCAAAGTCGGGGTAATCGACACGATTGTCGGAATCGGGGCCAAGGTCGAGAACGTCTTGCGCAAGATCCTCTGCAAGATAAGCAGCCAAGAGCTGCTTTTGCTCGAATCCAGCATGGTCTGATGCGATTGCAACGCGCATGATTGATGTCCTTTCCGACATGTCGTTTCGATAATGACAGGGCGTGCCGAGCAGCCAGACGAAGCTCCCAACAAAAATGAGCATCGGGAAAATACGGCACGTCCCACGTTCACTGTACCACGTATAAGACCCTATTGAGTGGTCCTCACGCGCGCCACGGCATCATGCCAACCTGCGAGGTTGAACTTCACCTGAGCCGTATCGCCCGCCGGGGCAAAGGTCTTTGCCTCGCCCACGTTTTGCAGCAAATCCTCGTGATCTTCCCAGTAGCCAACAGCCAAACCCGCAAGATAGGCGGCACCCAGAGCAGTGGTTTCGAGGGATTCGGCCTGCACAATGGGAATGCCCAGAAGGTCTGCCTGGAACTGCATGATGAACTCGTTGCGAGAAGCCCCGCCGTCGACGCAAAGGCTTGGCAGCTTGATGCCCGAATCTGCCTCCATAGAGCGCAAGACATCGTAGCTTTGATACGCCATGGATTCGCACGCCGCGCGCACGATGGTCGCGCGGTCGGATGCCGTAGTGAGCCCGCAGATCATGGCGCGAGCGTTCGGATCCCACCAAGGGGCGCCCAAACCGCTAAATGCAGGGACGATATAGCATCCCGAATTATCCTCCACCGAACGGCAGATTGCAGCAGTTTCCCCCGCGCTCGCAATGATGCCCATCTTGTCGCGCAGCCACTGGATGGTCGATCCCGCATGGAAGATGGATCCCTCGAGGGCATAGCTGATCTTTCCGCCCTCAGCGATACCGATAGTAGAAACCAGACCATGCACAGACTCCACGATCGTCTCGCCCGTATTCATGAGCATGAAGCAACCGGTACCGTACGTATTCTTAGCAGCGCCCGGCTCAAAGCACCCGTGGCCAAACAGCGATGCCTGCTGATCGCCGGCAACGCCCATGATAGGAGGCATGTGCGTCATGATCTCGCTCGATACGCGGCCATAATCACCCGAACTCCAGCGGACCTCGGGCATCATGGAGCGAGGAATATCGAGGTACCCTAGCAGATCTTCGTCCCACTCAAGCGTATTGATGTTGAAGAGCATCGTACGGCTCGCGTTGGTGTAGTCGGTTGCATAGGTAACCCCACCGGTGAGGTTGTAGATAAGCCAGGTGTCGATGGTTCCGAACATCAACTCGCCGGCCTCGGCAGCCTCGCGCGCGCCGCTCACATTGTCGAGAATCCATCGGATCTTGGTGCCCGAAAAATACGGATCAGGGGTGAGACCGGTCTTAGCGCGAATTACCTCCTCGTAGCCGTCGACGATAAGCTGCTCGGCGAGAGGCGCCGTACGGCGGCACTGCCACACGATGGCGTTATATATGGGCTGGCCGCTGTCACGATCCCATACCACAGTGGTTTCACGCTGGTTGCTGATGCCGATGGCGGCGATGCTATCGGAATGGATGCCGCTTTTGAACTGGACTTCCATCATCACGGCAATCTGCGAGGCAAGAATCTCCACAGGGTCTTGCTCCACCCAGCCCGGATGAGGACAGATGGTCTTGAGCGGTTTGGACGCTTGGGCAACAATGCAACCGTACTCGTCCACAATCACGGCGCGCACCGAAGTAGTACCTGAGTCTAGGGCCATGATGTAGTTGTTGCCGGTTGATACGGAAATCGTGTCGACCAAGCCCAGGTCTTTCAGCGAAAACGGCATGGTTAGCATCCCTTCCGAATTGGAGTGTTGATACCTGCGGCGCGCAGGGCGACCTCAAGATCGGATTGGGCAAGAGCACCCACGCGAAGAAGGGTAATTTGACCCCCTTCGCAAGAAACGATAGTCGAGGCTTCTTGGCAAACCGTTTTGCCACCATCTATCGCCACGTCCACGCCCGCAAGGATACGTTGTTCAACCTGCTCAAACGAGGCGGGTGCCGGCATGCCGTGCGTGTTGGCGCTCGTCACCGCCAAAGGAGAATCGCATGCACGAACGAGACGCTGAACGCACCCGCATGCACTTGCGCGCAACGCAACGGTGCCGTCAGCCGCCTGCATATAGAGGGGAACCTCATCAGAAGCCTTCACCACGATAGTGAGGGCACCCGGCCAAAACGCATGAGCAAGAGCATGGGCGGCGCAAGGCACATCCACGCCGTAGCGATCGAAGGCGGATTCATCTGCCACGAGCCATGGAACGGTCTGGGTGAGTTCTCGTCGCTTGAGCGAGAAAATGCGTCGATACCCACTCCCCTCGACGGGAAGCTCTGCGCACTGCCCGTAGGCAGCAACGGCAACACCCACGCCATAGACGGTCTCGGTAGGAAGTAGGGCCAACGCGCCCGCGGCCAAACAGGAGGCAGCATCCTTCACGGCAAAATCACCGCATACGCCTGTACTCATGTTGTAGATACGCCGCATGCATTCATCCCTTTCCAGCGCACATCGTCTTCTCCCCGCCACACAGGGCGTGAGGCCAAGTGCCCATTGTTGCACGAAGCGCACGTTCGTGCCCATATGGGCATCATATGTGCGACAAACGGAGACATGCGCTCGGCAAAGGGGCACATCTGTGATGGTTATATGGTGCAGAAGCGCACTATAGGACGCACACCTGCATTACTCGCGCGTACGAGCCTCCAGCACGCGGGCGGCAACGATGCGAGGACGACCGGTCAGATCCTCCACGATGCGCACATCTCCCAATCCCGCCTCGCGACACAGCTGAGCCGCCGGATCGCACGCCTTCTCAAAGAGCTCGCAGATAAAAAGACCACCCTCGCGAAGCATATAGGGAACAGCGTTAAGAAGACGACGAAACATATCCAGGCCGTCACTTCCGCCGTCAAGTGCCAGGTGCGGTTCAAAATCGGCCACCTCGTGAGGAAGTTCGTCCATCACCTTCGTGGGAATGTAGGGAGGGTTCGAAACCAACACGTCAAACGTCCCCCATTCACTCTCGCGATCAAGAGGGGAAACCAGATTTCCTAGACGAATGTCTACCCGCTCGGGAGCGATATCCAGGCTCTCACGATTCTTGGTTGCAAGCGCCACGGCACGCGGCTCGATATCGGTCGCTATGCACATTACGCGTCCAGCACGTTCCGCCGCAATGGAAAGAGAGATGCAGCCCGTGCCGCAGCCCACCTCCAAAACCCTCGCGCAACGAGGCTCGGCATCGGAAATCGAGCCCTCATCCGTGGCAGAAGACTCGGCCACACGTTTGTCCAAGACGTCATCCGACACAGACTCGAAGGATTCTTCCGGCTCATCATTGAGCTCGTCTGGCTCAATATGGCCAAACGTCCCTTCATCGGGACCATCTTGCTGCAAATTATCGGCATCATCCGCAGCTTGTTTTGCCGCCGCCTCGACCTCGGCACGACGCGCGGCCTCGACCTCGTCGTTCCAGGGCAACTCAACGCGAACTCTCTGTTCCCGCCCATCGTTGCCCAACACCTCTTGGTCAAGATAGGCAAGCACCTCCTCGACCAGCACTTCCGTCTCGGGGCGCGGAATGAGCACGCCGGGTTCACAGGCAACATCGATAGTCCTGAAGGAAGTTTCGCCCGAAATGTACTGCAACGGCTCGCCCTGCGCGCGACGCGCCACGGCCTGATGCATAAAGGAGAGTTCATCTGCCGTCAGGGGCGTATCGAAGTTGGTGTAGATCCCGACGCGCGTTAACCCCGTCGCCGCCGAAAGCAGCCACTCAGCCGAGAGACGAGGACGCTCGATGCCGTGGGAGCCGAGATAATCGGCCGTCCAATCAAGGCATTCTTTCACTGTCCAGTCTTTCTTAGCTGCCATGGCACACTCCATAAAGCGGGTCCGGGTATCGCCTAGCGATTCTAAAGCAGCGGTGGCTCCCATCCTCCAACAATGCGAAAAAGCAGGCAACTTGAGGGGCCATCACCATCTCAACACGCCGTCTCTCCTCAAATTCCGCGGCATCTCTCCCTAAATCAAACAACGCGTGAAAAAGGCCCGGCTGCCAAGGGGCAACCGGGCTCTAGAGCAACGGTATCGCGCCAGCTAGCTACTAGAGATCGAGCATGTAGCGCGAACCGATAAAGTACTGACGACCGATATAGACAGGCTTGTCATCTTGATCGAGAGCATATGTCGTAATGAACAGCAGCGGCTCAGAAACAGGTACCTGTAAACGGCCCGCGCGCTCGCTCGACGCACCCACGGCTTCGACCAGAACCTTCTGGTTCTGTACCGGCTTTCTTCCATAGAACTCGTCCATCAATTCATAGATGGAGTTGCCCTGAAGATCGCACCTTGCAAGCTCTTTGTTCTCCACATAGGGCAGGCACATGTTCTCTTCGAATATAGGCTGCTCATCGGCCGTACGCAGACGCTGGACATGCAAGACAAGGTCGCCCTCATCGAGCCCAAAGAACTCGCGCTCGTCTTGGCGAGCAACGACGATTTCGCGATTGATGAGCTTTGCGCCAGGAACGCGACCGCTCTTGCGGCAGATCTCGCTAAAGCTCTGGGGCAGGCCACCTTGCAGCAGCTTCCTGCGCATGCGCGGCTCGCAGACAAACGTGCCCAAACCGCGTCGCTTTACCAAAAACCCTGCCGCGCTCAGATCCTCGATCGCGCGCCGCACCGTGATGCGGCTCACGGCGTACTTGGTCGATAGCTCCGTCTCGGTTGGGATCTTATCCCCCGGAGCATATACACCGTTATCGATAGCATATTTAATCTCGTCGTATATTTGTTGATACAGCGGCATCTCAAGCTGGCTCATGATGTTCATACTCCCCACTCGGCAGCAGCTCGCTTGCCGCTTGCATGCTCCATAATACAAGGTCATAAGGTCATAGTATCCGCAAAAGGTATATGACCAATCGAACGGTACGAAAAAGAGCCCAAGGTCATGGGCTCAATGCCCGAGGCACGCAAAACGACGCGCCCCGGGCAATAGCAAGATGAGCTATGCGACTGCCTCGGTGATCTCGAGGCGCGTGAGTTCGGCATCGAGCAGAGCGATATCCTCGTCGCTCAGGCTCCACTCAAAGGCGGCGCAGTTCTCCTGAGCCTCGGACACCTTGCGAACGCCGGTGAGCGCGGTGGAGACAAAGCTCTTCTGCGTGCTCCAGTTAATGGCGATCTGGGCCAGCGGCTTGCCATACTTCTCGCTCAAGACGTCCATGGTCTTGAGGAACTCCTGAATCTTGGAGAACATGGGCTCCCGGTAGAACGGATAGAAGGTGGCACGGAAGTCCTTCTCATCGAAGTTCGGCTTCTCGCGCACAGCGCCGGTAAGGATGCCTGCGCCCAGGGAACCCCACGTCATGACATCGATGTCGTTCTCCTCGCACCACTTGAGGTCGGAGAGGGCCGACTGGTTGACCATGGAGAACGGAAGCTGCACGATGTCAATATCGGCAACGGCGCTTGCGCGCTCGATGAGGGCCCTATCGGAGTTGCACAGGCCAAGCATGCGAACCGCGCCCTGCTCCTTGAGCTTGTTGACGCAAGCCATCGTGTCCTCGATGGGAGTGCCCAGGTCGTCGGGCCAGTGCATGAGGTACATGTCGACGTAATCGGTGTTCAAGCGCTTGAGCGATGCGTCGAACTCGCGCAGGACCGAATCGGGACGGCTGCAGTGAACGCCCTTGCCGTCCTCGATGTAGGAGCCGTACTTCGTGGCGATCAAAACCTTGTCGCGGATACCCTCGACAGCCTTGCCAACAACCTCCTCGGAGTGGCCCTCGCCGTAGATGGGAGCGGTGTCGATCAGGTTGACGCCGCCATCGATCATAGCCTTGATTGCCTCGATGGAGTCCTGGTCGTCGATCTCGCCGTAGCCGCCGCCCATGCTGTTCTTGCCGCCGATGGCCCACGTACCGACGGTGATAGCAGAGATTTTCTCGCCGGATTTTTTCATTGTCTTGTAACGCATTGTTAGTCCTCCTGGCACTGGACGCTGATTCGATACATTCCGGGCTTGCATGCCTCTTCAAAGGCCTCTTGGATCTTATCCAGAGGAATCTTCTCCTCGACAAGCGGGGAGAAGTCGGCGGCGCCCATGTTGATCATCGAGGCGGCCTCGCGGAAGTCGACGGCGTCGGCACCGTAGGAGCCCACGATGACCATGCGGCGATAGTGCACGGTGTTGGGGTCGAGCTCCCACTTGGGCGCCGGGTATCCTGCTGCGAAGATGAGCAGGTGAGCACGCTTCTCCTTGGCCATCTCGAGGGCCTGGGCATAAGCGCCCGAAGCACCAACGGCGATGATGACGCCGTCTGCACCCTTGCCATCGGTAAGCTCGCGAACCTTCTCCACCGGATCGCACTTGGAAACGTCGATGGTCTCCAGGCCGAGCTTCGCTGCGGTCTCAAGCTTCTTGGGCATCATCTCGGTGATGATGACGCGGCAACCATGCGCCTTGGCAACCAGAGCATTGAGAACGCCCATGGTGCCTGCACCGATAACGACGACGGTCTGTCCGTACTCGATGCCAAAGCGGCGGAAGCCGGCGCAGCAGGTGCCCAGGGGCTCAAGAAGGGCGGCCACGGAAGGATCGATGCCCTTATCGATCTTGTAGCAGGCAACTTCCTTGGCAACGGCGTAGTTGGCGCAGCCGGCGTTGCCAAAATAGCCATCCGGGTTGGGGTGATCGGCGCTCTGCAGCTTGGTGCACTCGCTGGTGCGGCCCTCGCGGCTGGGCTCCGAATAGGGGTCGTACTGGTAGCCGCTCGCGATGTAGTCGCCCACGGCCACGCTGTCGACCGCAGAGCCGACCTCGACCACGGTACCTGCCCACTCGTGTCCAAACACCAGGGGGAGCGGACGCTTGCGCGCGCCGTTAAAGGCACCGTATTCGGACGTGCAGATGTTATTCGCATCGATCTTGACCAAAACGTCGTGCTCGCCCAGCTCGGGAAGCTCGCGATCGATCACCTCTGCCGTCTCAACCGCAGTGAGTACAGCTGTTTTTGCTTTCATGGTTTCCTCGTTTTCAGTCGTTGGTTATTGGTCATTGCTGCCGGCGATTACTCGGCGGCTCGAAAAGCGATGTCGGCGTGCTGCTTGGCGACAAGATCGAGTAGCATCCATTCGTCTTCGCCAAGCGAACAGATCTCGCGAGCGTAGGCGCGCACAGCCGCGTCGTCTTTAAGCTCCACGCCCTGCTCGGCTGCAAGACAGTCAAGTCCGTAGGCGATACCGCGCGCAAGATAGAACGGGACGATTCCGTGCCGCAGGCACATCAAGGCCGGGCCAACGAAGCGGTTATCGTGCGACAGCTTCTCGTCGGTCTTTGCGATAACGCGATCAACCGGATCTTTGACATCGGCATCGAGCTTGGAGTAGATGAATTCCACCCACTCGGCGTCCTCTGCCGGGTCAAAGGAATACTCCTGCACGATGGCTGCGTGAGCCTCCTCAAACGCCGCGACGATGTTGGCGCGGATCCACGGGTCCTTGTGGCAATCGCAAATGAACTCGTGATCGGCGGCCTTGCCCATAAAGCCAGCCATAGCATGGCGCATATTGCCGCAATAGACCTTGCGGTAGATATGGCCTTGGGCACCACGGATGAAAGAGACGCTCTCGATTTGAAGCTGCGGGCCCTTCCAGGCATCCGCGTCGATCTCCAGTCCGGGATTCGCAGAGACAACTACCTGCCAGGGGTTGGCGTCTGGATCGCTCGGAATGCCGGCGGCGAGAACCATGACCTGGCAAACGCCCACATGCTCACGGAAATACGTGAGGTGTTCCTCGGCAAGCTCGCCCTCGATATACGAGACGACCTTTGCGGGAGCGCCCAGAGCATTCACGCACAGCAGGATATTGAGATCGCGCTCGTTCCCGGATGCACGGCGCTGGGAAACAGCCTCGGCGATGACGCGGGCAAGGCTCTTGAATGCCCCCTCGTACACACAGCACGCAGCGATGTCTACGCTCTGAAGAAGCGCGATGACCTCGGCGTCGGTGGTGCTATCGACGATATCGAAGTCGTCGATGCGCGTGGACTCGTCAACATCATGGCCGTCGGTTACTCGAACATCGTAGTAGCCCTGGGCCTCAAGCTTGCGCATGCCCTCCATGTACATGTCATACAGGTGCAGGCGGTATCCTGCGCGGGAGAAGAGCAGGCCGACGACTCCCCTGCCGATCTTTCCCGCACCGAGAATCGCAATCTCACGCGGGGATTCTTCAGTCGACATAAGATTCAGTCCTCCTTATATCGCTAGGCGATGATGCCCAAGAGACGAAGAGCGACGCCGACGACGAGCAGGCCGAGCAGAAGAGGAATCACATTGACCTTCTTCTTAGCAAGCAGCCAGTAGCACAGCAGCACGAGGCCAAGCGGCAAAATCTTGGGGCACACGGCGTCAAAGAGGCTCTGGACCGCGGTGGGGTCGCCACCTGCCGCGTTCGGGATGGTGAGGGCACAGGAAAGGTTGACGTTGAACGCCGTCATGGCGCCGATGGCAGCAAGGCCGATAACGCTCGCAGCGTAGGAGATCTTCTCCATGATGCCCGAAGACTCAGCCTGCTCGAGCAGCTTAGTACCCATGCTGTAACCGCTCTTGAGCGACCACCAGCGACAGATAAACTGGGGAATGTTGAAGATCAGCAGGAAGAGGATCGGTCCCAGGATGTTGCCGGCAGAAGCCATGCTGATCACGACGGCCGTCGCGATAACGCGAAGCGTCGCGTGGAAAAGCGTGTCGCCAATGGCGGAAAGGGGACCCATAAGAGCGGTCTTGATACCGGTGATCGTCGAGGTATCGAAGTCATCGTCCGCGGCGTTTTGCTCTTCCATGGCCAGGACGACACCCAAAGGCAAACCGCAAAGATACGGAGTCACGTTGAAGTACTCGTTCATGTGGCGCTGGTAAGCATCGATACGCTTTTCTTTGTTGTCCGCGTAGATCTTCTTGAGCGCCGGGATGATGGAGTAGGTAAATCCAGCATGCATCTGGCCCGGATAGTCGTTCATGCCATTGAGGTGGATGTAGCGACCGTAAATCTGCGTCAAGTCTTTGTTCGTGAGCTTGCCGTTCGTGGTCTGATTAGAACTCATTGTCATCACCTTCATCAGCAGTAGAAGTAGCGGGGTTCTCGCTGCGGCTCACCAGGATGAGCACGACAGCTGCAGTGGCCAGAGCGGTTACTGCGATTACAGGGAGCTGCAGGTAGGCAGCGAGGATGAATCCGATAAAGAACCAGGAGGCGAGCTTCTTGTCCATAATCATGGACAGCAGCAGGGCAAAGCCCACGGCGGGAAGCAGGTTGCCGCCGGATGCCAGGCCGTTAATCACATCGGTGGGGATAGCGGAGACCGCAGACTCGAGCGCGGTGCTTCCAAAGAAGACGGAAAGGAAACCGATCAAGAAGTAGAGGCCAAAGGTGCCAACCCAGCTACCTGCCCAGAACAGGGCGCGGGCAGCCTTATCGTTATCCTTGGCAAGCTGCGCCTTCATCGCCTCGGCAAAAGCGTTGTTGATGAACTTGCAGAGCACGAAGGCAAAGCCACCGAGGAGTGCCAGGGGCACAGCGAAGGCGGTGCCCACCGCGGCGCCAGCGCCGGTCAGAATGGCAAACGCCGTCGAGACGCCAGCAGCGGTACCACCGTCGGGAGAAACCGCGGCACCAACCGGGAACGAACCGAGGAAGACGATCTCGAGCGTGGCGCCAATGATCGTACCGGTCACGGGGTCGCCCAAAACGAGACCCATGATGGCGCCCTCAACGATGGGGCGATTGAACATGCTGTAGCCAAAGAAGTATTCCATCTTGGAAAGACCGACTACCAAGCCAGCAAGCAGAGCTTGTACGAGCATTACCGTTCACATCCTTTCAGGACAGAAAGTGCGCGAGCAAGAACTTCGCGCGGGTTATTAAAATAGGAGGGACAGGTCATTTCGAGAGCGCAGTCGCCGTCAAAACCGTGTTGGATCAAGGAGTTCACGATGCGTGCGGCGTCAAGGATGCCGTGCTCGTCTCCCCAGGCCAAGTGTGCGAAAACGCTCGGGTCGAGATTCGTCAGGTGCACGTAACCGATCTTTGTTTCGAACTGCTCGAGATAGTCCTCGAGGTCTTCTCTACCGCGGGCAATCGTTCCGGTATCCAGTGTCACCTGCAAATTGGGACGGTCGATATCGGAAAGTGCCTGTGCCATCGAGCCACGATCGGTGAGTAGGCGATATCGCTTGGGCGTAAGGGTTTCCAGGCAAACGTCGATTCCCTGCTCGCCTGCGATATCGCAAATCAGCCCGATGCTTGAAACCATGTTGTCCCAAGCCTTTGAAGGATCTTTATCGAGCGAAAACCAGCCGCCGTTTATCGATATGCGAGAACAGTCCAACATTCCCGCCAGGCGAACAATTTGCCGATAGTAACCTTCTGTTAACCGCTTAATATGGCAATCCGAAGACATGATGTTGTAAGCTTTTGGATTACCCTGTTCGGGGGTTAACGTGCGTACGCGCACCCTGTGCTTCCGGAGCCCATCAACAAGTGCTTTGGCGTTGTAGATATCGTGAGCGTCGATATTCACGTGGTTATTGCACAACCACAAATCGATATCGCGCGTTCCCGTGGCTTCGATATCTCGCAAACAGGTATCGAAGCTCCAATAGCGCCAAATCTGGTTGGTGGGCAGGAAGCGCATGGAATTACTCCTTAAGCCTTGCCGACGCAGCCGAAGACATGCATGTAGTGCTCGAGCGCGGCCTTGTAGCCATCGGCACCGATCATGTCGTACTGCCAGGAGCTGATCTTCTTCTTATCGGGATCGACATCGGGAGCGTAGTCTGCCTCGATAGCCTCCTTGACCGCCATGTTGGAAGCCTGGGAGAGGTCGGTCCAGAGGTTGACCTTCTGAATGCCGCACGTAATGGCCTTGGCAATCAGATCGTCACCGGTACCGGAGCCGCCGTGCAAAACCAGCGGCACGTCAACGCTCTTAGCGATTGTCTCGAGCAGCTCGAACTCGAGGTGCGGGGTGCCCTTGTAGGCGCCGTGGGAGGTGCCGACGGCAACTGCCAGGCAGTCGACGCCCGTCTCCTCGACAAAGGAAACTGCCTCTTCAGGATGGGTCAGGCCAGCGTCACGGGTCTGCTCGTACTCGACGCCCTGGCCAACATGGCCCAGCTCGGCCTCGACGGAAACGCCAACGGCGTGGGCGATCTTCACGATCTCTTTGCTCTCTGCGACGTTTTGCTCATAAGGAAGCGTGGAGCGGTCGACCATAACGGAGGAGAAACCAGCACGGATAGCGCGGATGAGGTGGTCGAACGGGCCGCCGTGGTCAAGGTTCACGGCAAACGGAACGTGCGGATACTTGCGCTCGTAGTAACGAGCGAGCTCGCCGACTTCCTCGATGCCAAAGACACCGGGGCAGCCAAGAATCACCGGGGCATTGAGCTCATCTGCAGCCTGCAGCGCAGCCTCGATAGTAAAGCGATTGTAGACATTGGGAGCGGGGATTCCGTAGCCGCCCTTTTTCGCTTCCTGCAGAAGCTCGTGCATCGGTTCCATCATGATAGGTTCTCCCTTTCTTTCTTAATGCGCATCGCGCATGTGAACCGCATTGAATACGTGCGAGTGTCGTTACTTGATTACTTGTAAAGTTCTTTCTTCTCCGTTGGCACCTGGCGAATCTCGAGCTCGACGCCATTTGCAGCCAGCTCGTGTAGCTCGTCCTCTTCCTCCGGAAGCAGGAAGATCGCCTGACTTACCTGGCGAGCGCCCTCGCGATTCTTGATGCCACCAAGGTTGATGCTCTTGATCTCGGGCACGGCGTCGCAGATGCGCTTGGCGTCGGCCACGCTGCCCGTGACGATGAACAGCTTGTACTTATCGGTAACGCCGCTCTGGAGTGCCTTGATGCTGTCGTCGATGGACTTGACGACAAGCTTCACGCCCTGGGGCTTTGCCAGACGCAGCGTAGTCATCTTGAGGCTGTTCGTCGTGGCCTCGTCGTCTGCCACAAGAATGCAGTCGGCACCGATGGACTTGGTCCACGAGAATGCAACCTGACCGTGAAGAAGCCTGTGATCGATTCGGAATAACTTGATCATGGTTTTGCCTCCTAAAACTCGTTAAGTTCAGCCAATTGGTCGTCTGCTGCGGCTGCCGCCTTGGCTTCGACAAGCTCGTTGCACAGTACGATGTGCTCGCGAGCCTGCTCTACAATCGACGGCAAGTTCGCAGCCAGGTCCTCTGCGGGACACGTGACAACCTCGAACAACAGCGCCAGGTTAAGGCCGGTAATACAATGGAAGTTGTACTTGTCGAGCAGGCCCATGAACTCGTTGTTCACCGAACCGCCCAGGATATCGGTCAGCACGACGAGCTCCGCATGCTCGTAGTCATGCTCGGAGACGATCTTCTCCAGCTTGTCTTGGTAATCGACACTCAAATCGACATATGCCGTAATGCACTCAACAGGAATAGCGTCGCCAAAGATCATCTTGAGCGACGAGGCGATGCCCTCCGAGAACATTGCATGCGTGGCGATTACGATTCGCTTCTCCACCGTTTTGTCCCTCCCAAATGAACCGAACTCGTAGTTACGGCCCCCATAGCTCGTAACCTCTTGTTCATCTGGTATGTACTATACGTCTATAACGTTTCAGATATTATGGGTACCGGTCAGCGGTCGGATAAAGATGATGAACGGCAATCGAACATCTGGGCACTTAAGGATCCTGTTTAATGAATCCCCTGCTAGATAGTTTATTTTTGGCATAAAAAGGCCCGGCTGCCAAGGGGCAACCGGGCCGGGTGGCGGGCATTTAGCCAAATACAGTTGTTATATCGCGCATTTCTCCGCGCGAGCCTTAGACAGCCTGCGCGAGCTTTTCGGCACGGTCGGCGGCGGCAAGGGCGTCAATCACCGTGGCGAGCTGATCGCCCAGCAAGACGCCGTTATAGGTGGAGTTGAAGCCAATACGGTGGTCGGTCACGCGGTCCTGCGGCTGGTTGTAGGTGCGGATCTTCTCCGAACGGTTGCCGTGGCCAATCTGGCTCGAACGCTCGGCACCAAGCTCGGCCTGCTGCTTTTCCAGCTCCATCTCGTACAGACGAGCGCGGAGCATCTGCATGCAGACCTCGCGGTTTTGAATCTGCGAGCGCTGCTCCTGCGACTGCACCACGGTGTTGGTGGGCAGGTGCGTGATGCGCACAGCGGAATACGTGGTGTTAACGCACTGGCCGCCAGGACCGGAGGCGCAATAGGTGTCGATACGCAGATCGGACTGATTGATCTTGATATCGATCTCGTCGGCCTCGGGCAGAACGGCGACGGTCGCCGTCGAAGTCTGGATGCGACCCTGGCTCTCGGTCTTGGGGACGCGCTGGACGCGATGCACGCCGGACTCATACTTCATAACGGAGTACACGCGGTCGCCCGTTACCTTGAACTCGATGGACTTGAAGCCGCCGGCCTCGGACGGGCTGGAATCGAGCACTTCCATCTTCCAACCGCGCGACTCGATAAAACGCTGGTACATCTTAAAGAGGTCACCCGCGAAGATGGCGGCTTCGTCGCCGCCGGCAGCGGAGCGAATCTCGATGATGGTGTCTTTGTCGTCGTTGGGGTCGCCGGGGATGAGCATGAACTTGATGTCTTCCTCAAGCTGCGGAAGCTTTGCCTCGTTCTCGGAGATGTCCATCTGGAGCATCTCTTTCTCCTCGGCATCGGTCGCCTCGTGCAGCATCTCCTTGGCGGCCTCGATGTCGTCGAGTGCAGCCAGGTACTCGCGGGCGGCGCGCACAAGATCGGTTTGATGCGCGTACTCCTTGTTGAGACGCGTAAATTCTTTGATGTTGGAGGCAACAGAGGGGTCTGCCAGCTTCTTTTCAAGCTCTTCGTAGGCAGCGATGAGCTTCTCGAGTTTGTCGCGCATGTGCGGCTCCTTTATTCCGTTATGGGGAAGTAAAAATCGACAGAGAGTAGCGACTGCGGCAGCATGCCGCGGGCAATGGCAAAAGCAGCTAGAACATGTCGATCTTTTGGTACATAGACTCTCCTCGTGTAAACCACCTCATAATACCGCGAAAAAACGGGCATCTCTGCAACATACATAAAACCGCTTTTACGCAGAAGGATAGGCGCGCCGCACCTAGTATCATGGGCTATCGGTACGCACGCATTGACCGGGAGCGCAAACATGCCAAACAATGATCGACCCATCGCCGAGGAAGGCGAGCTTTTTGCCACGCATATAGGCGGAGCCGCCACTCTCGAGGGCGTGATGATGCGCGGGCGCGACCACTGGGCCGTAGCCGTTCGCTGCGAAGACGGATCCATCTATACCGAGGAGCACGACCTGCCCGCCCCCGAAAGCCGCCCGGCATGGACGAAGCTCCCGCTCGTGCGCGGGTGCGTCTCCCTTGTAAGTTCCCTGTCGCTCTCCTATACAGCAATGGAAATCGCCGCCGAGCATGCGTTTGAAGAGGACGATGCCCCCAGCAAATCCTCGCCTGTCGGGAAATCATGTGATACCGAGTCTCCCGACAAGGCAGCGACGGCCTCCCCCACCGCCGACGCCTGCGCCCCAAGCCAGAACTCTCAGCATGACGAACAGACCTCCTCGGATGGATCCGGTTGGCAGTTTGTCCTCTCCACCGCGTTTGGCCTCGCCCTTGGCATAGGATTGTTCGTCGCGCTGCCCGTTGGTCTGTCGAACCTTCTTATGGGCCCTCTTACCAGCGATAACACGGTTGCCTGGAATCTTTGCGAGGCGTTATTGCGCATCATTGTGCTCATCGCCTACGTCGGCGGCATCGGCCTTGTTCCCGACATGGCACGTCTTTACGGATACCACGGCGCCGAGCATCAATCGATCCATTGCTTTGAGCACGGTCTGCCCCTCACGCCCGAAAACGCCGCCAAGTTCTCGCGCATCCATGTGCGCTGCGGCACCGCTTTTTTGGTCATGACCGTAATGGTTGCCATCGTGGTGCACACGCTCGTGCCCGTTGGCGCCTGGGCAGACGGGCTTGGGCTTGCTGGTATCCCGCGCTCACTTTTTGTCTTTGGCTCGCGCATCGCCATGCTGCCGCTCGTCGCTGGACTTTCTTATGAGGTCACGGTCAAGTGGGCAGGTTCGCACCCCGATAATCCCTTGGTGAAAATCGCCCTGTGGCCAGGCCTTATGATGCAAAAGCTCACGACGCGCACAGCAGATGAGGGGATGCTCGAGTGCGCCATCGCGGCCCTCAAGCTCGTAGACGAGCACGAGCGGAAGGCTCGATAGGACATCGACGAGGCTGTTGCCGAGATGTCATCTGGCAGGTATCCCACGCGGGTTTCTTGCTGGAGAGGATGGCGACGCTGTCCCGGACGACAGGTTTCTTGCCGGAAGGAATGACGATGGCGTCCCGAGCGACAACCTCTTGTCGAGATAATCGACGACGGTGCCCGGAGACGAGCTTCCTACCGGGGCGATTGGCATCCCGCATTCCCTGGCGGGCAGTTTTCCCGGGGCAATCGACAGCATGCCCCATGTCAAGTATTGTTCCAGCAAATCAGTGGCGGAAAATCGCGTATTTTGAAATGAGTGGCGGAAAACCCAACGTTTTGGAGGCGTTTTTTGCCGAAAAACGTATATGGAACCGCCAGTCGTTGAGCAACGTACGGCCTCCGGCGCACAACGGCCGGCACCCACCCGTCGGCGCACAACGGCCGGCGCCCGCGGCCCACCGCCACACGGTCTACCGGCCGCCGCGCTCCTTGAGCTGCTTGTGCCTTTTTGCATTCAAGAGCTTAAGGACGTCAATTCCCTCGGCATGGCAGCGCACAAACAGGGGCGCGTGCCAACCATGCTCCTCGATATCGTCCTCAACGGCGTGCTTGAGCTCCGGCCATCCTTGCAAAAGCGCAATCGTGCGCCTGGTTGCCTCATGAGAAGTCTCGCTCGGATAGAACTCCCGTGCAAGCTCCTCCACCGTCTTGCCCTCGTCGAGAAAACCGTGCCGCAGCCCATCGCGCCGCGTAGCCATGCGCTCGTTGTGGGCCGCGTCGCGACAAACGGCGCTACAGTAATTCTTCTCGGGACCGCGATGCCCCACCGCCGAAAACGGCCGGCCGCAGCGAGCGCAATACTTGATGCGTACGGCCCCCAAATCGCAGGAGAAGTCGTACCACAGCCAGGATAGATAGCTGCGAAACGAAAAATGCCCTGTGGCCCCACTGACGGAAAACACATCGACATAGGCATCGCCCAGGTGTGCCGTCACCAGCGCGCGCACCATAGACGCCATCTGCGGCAAATCCGCCTTCTCCAATTTCCCCGCGCACCCCCGCAGCTTTTCGTCATCAAGCCGATACCCGTCGCTCTCGACCCCCGAATAGACCTCCGCCGCCTCGAGCGAGAGGACCTCGCGTACCTCGCGGTCAACCGAAGGGGCCAAGTCGAGCGCCTGGCTCAAAAGACGATAGTCCGACGCAGTAATCTCATGCTCAAAAGAGGCCAAAGCGACCTCCACAACGCCATCTAAATCGGCATCCCCCAGAATAAACGCGTAATTGATGCGCCCCTCGACCTCTTCGCGCCGAATGAATCGCGGCACGCCAAGCCACGATGCGTACGCTCCATCGAGGGTCCTGGAAATCACAAAGAGGTCGAAGCTCGACCCTGTTCGAGGATTGTCGACACGCCAAAGAACAAGGTTTCCCAAGGCGGCCTGCGCCGCCGCTAGGGGCAAGGAGCCGTTTGCGCAGCGCTGCGCAGCAACGGCAAGGTCCGCCATGATGGCAGCAGACGCCCAAAACCCCATGCTTTCCTCGAACTCCTCGCCTTCTACCAGCTCGCCGCCGTCTAAAGAGCGGGCATACGGAAAACGCGCGCAAAGCGGTCCATGCTCCAAGGCAAACTCGACGAGCCTCTCGACAGAAACCCTCAGCTGATACCCAGCATCCGCAGGGGCCTCCTCACCCCGCTGAGAAGGAAGTCTTCCGCGCACCGTAGTGCACGCGGAAAGGTCCACGAGCGTCATGGCCGCACGCCCGCGAGCCGTTGCCTCCACAATGGGCGATCCATCGCGCCCTGCCCCCGTAGGCGCCACGGGGCTAAACCTCAGCCCCCTCATATGAAAAGAGTCGTCCGGCCCGCCCTCGGCATAAATAGGCTGCACCGCTGCCGCAGGCACACTTCCATCCGTCTTGCGAATCTGAGCAAATGCATCGCGCCCCACGTTCGTCCTCCGATTTTTATACTGGTTCAAAAACACTATTATTGCGTTCACGTTTATCTTAAATTGTTATCAGCCAAAACCACTCGGCCGCTTTCGAAAAAGACTCGTGAAAGCGCGCTCGACGCACAAGCACGATGCAGATCGAAAAAAAGAAAGGACAGCCTCATGCGGTGCCCTCAGTGCAATTGTGAAAATCCCGACGGGGCCAAATTCTGCACCACCTGCGGAGCCCCCTTTATGAATGAGGGGGTAGCGCCCAGCGGCAGTGACACCAATCCCGCCGGCTCGCCCGCCCCAACGGAAGTGCGCTCCGCCGTATCAGACGACGCTTCTCAACAGTCTGCCGGAGACATCCAAAACCAAACCCAGCAAGCGCGCAAGAAGAGCCGCCGCAAAATTCCCATGGTATTGTTCATCGTCCTTGTGACCCTCGCCCTTGCCGCCACCGCTTTTGGCGCCTACTACGTCTACACCCAGATCCTGCATCCACAGCAGGAACAGGTCGAACAACCCAAGCAAAAGGGTAAGGACAAGCCCAACGACAAGAAGTCCAAGCAGGAGGGCAAACGCGAGAGCAACGACGCCGAAAAGCAAAACGCACGCCAGAAGGCCATCGACAACGCAAAAGCCGCGGGCAAGACAGTCCTTCCAGGCACGATTCGCATCTTTAAGACCGACGCCCAAATGACAGGCTTCCAGGGAATCCAGAACCCCAATGCAGGGGGCTATGAGTGCGGCCCCTATGCAGTCTTCGCGTTTGATTCGACGGCTTATGTGACCGCAGGCCACGGGGACGGAAGCCCGGGATCGTCCAGCGAATCCGCAAGCATGGTTTTGCTTGCCCAAGGTTCCGATGTCGACGCATGGACCTCATACGACGGCAAGCACGTCACCTGTGCATTGGGGGCCATGTGGTGGCCCTCCGATACGGGCCTTCCCCTGGGCGAGCCGCGCGCCCTGAGAGACGTCCAGGTTCTTCTCGACGACGGCGAGGAATTCTCCAACGTAAGCAACTCGCAAAGGAGCGAAACCAGCACGTCGGCCAGCTCTAGCAGCGCAGGCGACTACATCCTGCCCGATTCATCCACGCGCCTCTACAGCGCCAGCGAGCTGCAGTCGTACTCCCAGTACGAGCTGATGCTCGCCCGCAACGAGATCTATGCACGCCATGGCCGTGGCTTTAACGACCAGGAGATTCGCCAGTACTTCCAGAGCAAGAGCTGGTACCAGCAAAGATACACTGCCGAGGAATTCGACTCGCTGCCGAACAGCCCCCTAACCTCCATCGAGCAACAAAACATCAAGACCATCTACGACGTGGAGCATAGCAAGTAGCACCCCGCCACAAAGCAAGCAAGCGCCCTGGCAGGATCAGGCATCCTACCAGGGCGCTTTTCTTTTCATTCTACAAAATGTGACAAAATAAACCCGTGGACTTTTGTCATGTTAGTAGAGGGTGATGGCGAAGGCTCGCTTGTCGGTGGCGCCGGGGGCGAGCAACGTGATGCCCTCCTTGTGCTCCAATACGTCATCCTCGGTAGTCAATGTGGCGTGCCCCGTCCAGGGCTCGATAGCCACAAACGGTGCGTCGGGAGCCATCGACCATACGCCCAGATAATCGAATCCCGGGAAGTCGACGCGCACGCCATGGCCGCTGCGGCGACCGGTAAGCGACACGGTGTTGCCCGGCACGTGGCTAAACACCATGGTGTCGTAATCAAAGCAGCTGCGCGTGAGTGGCAAGGTGTCGCCGTCATCGAGAACGACGAAGGTATCGGTTGGATCGGCCAGGCCGCCTTCCACAATCTTGGGGCATTCGGCGTGCCAGGGCTCGGCAAACGTAAAGTCGTACTCGTCGAAGGCCTCGTCCGTACCATTGACGGGGATATTAAACGCCGGGTGACCGCCAACAGAAAACGGCAGCGTCACCGACCCCGTATTGGTAACCGAAAACGTCTGCGCGAGCGTCGCCTCGCCCACAAGGGCATAGGTCATATTAAGACGGAAAGCATACGGATACTGCTCGCGCGTCTCGGAAGAATCGCACAGCTCAAACGTCACCGATGTTCCATCGGCTGCAACGTCCACCACGCGGTGCTCGTAATTGCGCGCCACGCCGTGCTGCTTCATATGGCACGGCCCCTGTTCGGACATCGCCTCGCCACCACGGATATTGCCCACGATGGGAAAGAGGATGGGAGAGGTGCGCCCCCACCAGCGCTCATCGCGCTGCCATAGATATTCGCGATCATCAAAACGCATGCTCAAAAGCTGTGCGCCCATGCTGTCGACCTGAGCCGTACAGGTATCGTTTTTAATCGTGACGATTGCCATAGCTGTCCTTTCGTCCGGTCGCTACTTGGCTTTAATCTGACTGACGACGTTGTTTTGGAAGAACGTGTCCTGGGCAAAAATCAAGTCGTTCGCGTCGGCGTCATCGTCCTTCATGGCAGCAAGGACGTCGTCATAGTAGACCGCGCCGCCCGTCTGCAGGTCCACGAGCTCGCGCGCCTCGTCGTACGTGTAATAGCTGTTCGGATCAGTCGAATTCGTAATGTTGGCATATGCGATGATATACGAGTAGCGGTCGCACCAAACGTGCGCATAGCGGCCATTGGGAAGGCTTGCGTAGCCCATCTGGGAAGTGCCGATGTCTCCCATGGGGCCGGCACCTTGGGTGTCAACCGATATCGAGCAAATCGCGCGCTTTGGGTAATTCTTGGAGTACACAACCACAGAATCGCCCTCGTACTTAACGGTCACGCGACCATCCCAATAAGAAGGCAGCTCGAGGGTATAGTCTGCGGTAGTAATGGTACGTGCAGCCTTGGCGTCGGCCTCCTCCTTGGCGGCAACGGCATCGTCGCGGCGCTTGGTTGCGGCCGCCTTGAGCGCATCGGCATCGGGAGCGCCATCGGTCGTATCCTTCGAGGCATACTCGTACGCCTTGTTGATCTGCTCGTCCGTCACCTCGAGGGCGTCGGTGGGAGTGAGCTCAAAGCCACCTCTGCCTGTAGCATCGATCTCGGAACCCTCCTCATCCTTCGCGGTAAACGAAACCTCTACCTGCGTGTTCGAGACGTTGAAAACGGTGCCGTCGGCAGCAATGGGCGAAGCGGGCACCGAGAGCACGTAGTTGCCCTGGCGCAGATTGATACCGCGGCCATCGGACGTGGCGTACTGGACCTCGTCGACCTTCTCGCCCTTAGAGTCGGTTCCTTCGACGTGCACCGGCAGGCGCGAAGCCCCGGCCAAGGTGTCCCAGCCGTCCCCGCTTGCCTTGATAACAACCACATGCTCCGCCTTGGCGATGGCCTCGTCCTTTTCCCGTTGCGCCTGCTCGGCAGCCACCTGCTGCTGATGTTGATAGTTGATGAACGCCCAGGTACCACCGCCAACCACGGCGATCGCGACAATAACGCCCGCCACGATAGCAGCGATTTTACGGGGATCCTTCTTCTTGGGCGCATTTGCACCGGCGCGCACCTTATCGGCAAGGGACTCGGGCGAAACCGGGCCGCCGCCCTCGCCCGAAGCGGAAACAGGCTTGAGCATCAATGCGGTTTTATCAACCGGAACAGGGCCCGCCATGCCAAGGTCCGGCGTCACGGTGTTGAGCGATTCATGGGCAGCAGCCGCATCGGCACGATACTGTTCGGTATCCACATCGGGCTGCTCAGGGGTCAAGGCGCGCGTCTCGATTTCGCCCTCTGTCTGAGAGACATCTGAGGCATCGACCTTCGATCCGCACTGCGTGCAGAACTCGGCGCCATCCATCAGCGGCGCGCCGCAATGCGGACAAACCGGATTGGGCACAGGCTCCGGCTCGGACCCAACCGCCGTCGTGAGCGCGGCGTCATCGCCCGCCTCGAGACGTGCCCCGCACATGGTGCAGAACTCAGCGTCTGCCGGAATGTCGTTGCCGCAATGCGGGCAGACGCGGGCGGAAGGATGCATCATCGACGATGCGGCAGAGGCCTCGACCTTTGCTCCGCATTCGGTGCAAAACATCGAGTCGTCAGCGATTTCGCTATGACAATGAGCACAAATCATGAGCGCATCCTAACCTGGACGTTTTCTATATGGGCAAAGTATAAGCCCACGAATGGGACGCTCTCGTCATCATTTACAGGGCAACGGGGATCTGAATGCAGCAAAAATCTTCCTGATGTTCCTCGTTATATGAGGTGGCATCCATGTAACAAAAGTCATAGGCGTTGCCCATCGGCATGAGATTGTGCGCATCCAAATAGGACACCGCTTCGCGAATACCCGCGGGATTATATGGCATGCCCCATCGGCTGATGCAAAGGTAGACGCCCTCGGGAAGGCACTGTGCCTGGCCGAGCTTCTCGGGTTCCACGCCCTCGGGAACCACAGCAAAAGGACCAGCACCCAAAACAGGATTGTCAGAATGAAAATACGAACGCTGCAGCATGGTGCCCCACCCGCGCATCGGCCGGGCCCCCATGGTCTCGCGCAAACGTGCCACGGCGCGCATGAGCGTAGGATGCAGCACGGAGCGGTCGATGGCAACATCACCGGGAAACGGCTCCACGATCACATAGCGATTGGGAAACGCCTTGAGCGTGGGAACGCCCTGGCGAGCTTTCCAATACGAAACATCGTTATAGAAGCTCAAACGCTCTTGCACGCTATTCCGCTCTTTTTCAAGCGCGGCAATCTGTCCATCAAGCTCCGAGACACGCTCGCGCAGCTTGTTGGCCATCTCAGCCACGTCGCAGGAGCTGGTGAGCCGCATAATCTCATCAAGGTCAACACCAAGGTCGCGCAGTATGCTAATCAATCGCATGAGAGGAATCTGCGTAGGCGAATAAAAACGATAGCCCTTCTCATTCACCTCGGCAGGAGCAAACAGACCGATCTTGTCGTAATAGATCAATGTCTGGCGCGAAACGTCAAAGATGCTTGCCATTTCACTGATGGTATACATGCCATCCACGCAAGGCCCTCCAAACAAAGCAACCGAAAATCAACTCTATAAGAAGCGCTTATCAGGCATATCGCATTTCTATAATAAACCCCTCACCCATCAAAAAGGAGACGAGACCCGCCGCTCTACTCCCAGCGCTTGTATCCCGTGCACTCGATGCCAAACGGCGCGAGCGCCTTACACGCCATGTGGTGAACCATGTCCTGAAGCGTCGACGGACCGTTATAGAACGTAAGCATCGGCGGCATGATCATGACGCCGGGCACGCGGCAGAGCTTTTCCATATTGTCGATATGGATAGGAGAAAACGGAGTCTCGCGAGCCATGAGCACCAAGCGACGCTGCTCCTTCATCTGAACATCGGCGGCGCGCAGCAGCAAGTTGTCGGAGTAGCCGCAGGCAATACCGGCAAGTGTCTTCATGGAGCAAGGAGCGACCACCATGCCGTCAATGGGGAATGTTCCACTCGCAATGGATGCGCCGATATTGCGATTGTCGTAGACCACATCGGCATAGGACGCAAACTCATCGAAATCCATCCCCAACTCCTGCTTGGCCGTGATCTCGGCGCCGCGGGACATGACCAGATGGCTTTCGGCCCCCGCCTCGCGCAAACATTTAAGGCACTCAAGGCCCAGCAGCGAGCCCGATGCACCGGATACGCCAATGACGACACGCTTCTTGGAATCCATGATGGTCTCCTTGTTAAACATAGCTTATGAACAGCAATTTCTGTGAACTGCAACGCGGGTTCTCACATCAATCGTATCGCGAGAGCACGCGTTGCAACCCACCCATTTAGGACAGACAAATGTCCAAAATGGAAAACGGGTCGGAGGCCTAATTGCCCCCGACCCGTTCAAGCGACGTACTGTGGCGCGGCCCAAACGGACCAGTCATCGCATTCCAAACCATGAACGCGCATAAGAGGGAGACGCGTCCATGCAAGGCGATGCCCATCAGTGCACAAGGTAGGAAAGCAAGCGGGCATCGTCCCGAAGGAGGGCGAGATTAGGCCTCGAGCTCGGCAGCCCACTTCTCCTTGTCGATCTCCATGAACTGGGAACGAACAAAGCGGTCCTTGAGCGCAAAGGGCACGGTGGCGTCGTAGATGACCTTGCATGCGATGCCGTGCTCGCGGATGGAACCGGAAACAGCGTTGTCATTGGAGGGGTCGAGCACGTGGCAGTGGCAACCGGGGATTGTGATGATATCGGTATCTGCCTGGAAGCGGGTGGTCATAGCCCACATGACGTCGCTCATATCAAAGATGTCGACGTCCTCGTCAACCAGGATGCACTCCTTGAGCTCACCGAACGCGGAGAACGCGAGCATCGCCGCATTGCGCTGACGGCCCTCGTCGGAAGCGGCAGACTTCTTGAACTGCAGGATGGCGCAGAACTTGCCGCCACCGCAGGGAGCCGCGTGGACGTTGAGCAGACGGCCGGGCATAGCCTTGTTGACCATGTTGAAGATGGAAGCCTCGGTAGGGATGCCAGCCATGGAGACATGCTCGTGCGAAGGGCCGATGCAGGACTCCATGATGGGGTTCTTGCGGGTGGTTACAGCCGTGACGTTGATGACCGGGCAAACCTTGGCGCCACCGGTGTAGCCAGGGAACTCGGGCATTGCGAAGCCGTAGCCGGCGGTGTCCTCGTTGACCATCTCGGTTGCGGAGAGGTAGCCCTCGATGACGTACTCGGCGTTAGCGATGCACTTCTGATCGATGGTGAGGCAGTTGGCGAGCTCGACCGGCTTGTTGCGCACGGCGCCGGCGATCTGTAGCTCGTTAAAGCCGAGCGGCGTAGTGGGAGCCTCGAAGCCGCAGCCCATGTACACGGCCGGGTCGAGACCGATCTGGATGGAGATCGGCATATCCTCGCCGCGCTCCTTGTACATATCGAAGAAGTGACCAAGGTGACGCGAGCCCGGGGTGATGAACATCGTGAGCTTGGTCTTGTCGACGATAGCGAAACGGTGAATGGTGACGTCGGACATGGTGTTGTCCGGGTCGTTGCCCATAGCGAGACCCATGGTGATGTAGGGGCCGCCGTCAACCGGGGTATTGGTGGGGGCAGGAATCAGTTTATGGAGATCGAAATCGGGATCGTCAGCCTTGTAAACGACTTCCTGGCAGTCGATGTGCTTGCCATCTTCAATCATCTCGGGGGCAACAAGGTTATCGAACATCTTGCCCATCTCGAGGCCAAGGTGCTCCTCCTCGAGGCCCAGCATAGCAGCAACGCGCTTGCGGCTGGCGAGCAGACCGATGGCGACTTTCGCGTCGGGATGACCCTTGACGTTGTTGAAGACCATTGCCGGGCCTTCCTTGGTCGGACGCATAACGGTGCCGCCGGAGCCCACGTGACGATAGACGCCAGAAACCTCGGCCTTGGGATCGACCTCGGTGTCGGTCTCCAGATACTGACCAGGCATGGTCTTCAGGAAATCGAGGGCGGAACGGAGGTCATGAATCTCGTTGTTTGCCATTTTTAACTCCTTTTTCTCCTCATCTGAGAAACTGCAAACGGTTTTGAGACGGTCCCTTGCGGGCTCTTCGCGAGCGCCCGGCCACATCGGCCTATCAGGCATTCGGTGGCCGCGGGCGCTGGGCGCGACGCGAAGAGTGCTCAGGAAGGTCTTAAGTCATGCCGTGCGAGCGATACTTGCGCGAGCTGTCGGGCGGCAAGCGTGCTCGGGTTCGACTTACATCAGGCCCAGCGTGCTGAACCAGAAGGCCTCGACAAGAACCACCAGGAAGGTGACCACGGTCAGGGGGATACCCATCTTCATGGCTTCCTTGGAAGTGTAGCCACCGGCGTCCTTACCCTCGCCGACCAGGATAGCCAGGTTATGGAAGGGCAGAATATAGTGGAGGTTGATAGCGGTGAAGACGATCAGCGCAACGGCGATGGGCGAAACGCTGGTTCCCTGAATAAAGGTGAGGAACGCAGGCACGCAGATGCCCAGACCGGCCATAACGGAACCCATGAACATGTGGATGACCATGGTCAGAGCGCAGACGAGCAGCGCGAAGAGGTAGGGGTTCGCAGGAACGGTGCTGGGAAGCACGACGTCGGCGATCCAGGCGTTCATGCCGGTAGCGCCACCGACGGAACCGATTGCCATAGCGGCGGTCAAGAACATGAGAGTCTTGATGTCAACGGAACCCCAAGATGCGGGAGTCAGGACCTCGCCGACAACAGGCATGGCCATGAGAACGCCGATAACCAGGGTGACCCAAGCCAGATAGTCGCCAGAAACGGTAAGCCACAGGGCGATGGCGATGACGAGCCACACGATGGTGCGAACCTCCTTCTCGGAAAGCTTGCCGAGAGCGGCCTGCTTAGCGAGAACCTCCTCGCGGTCGTATACGAGCTCCTTGGAAGGCTTGAAGAGAGCAAGAGCGAGGATGATGGTGCACAGAGTTGCAACAACCATGGGGACGCTCATGTAGATGAACCAGTCGATGAAGCCGATGGCGGCACCGCCGTTTGCGCCATAGGAGGCGACGAGCGGGTTGAGGGTGGAGTCACCGGTCATGAAGAACATGGAGCAGGGCACGGCGGCGGCGAAGATCAGGAAGCCAAGCTTGCCACGGTCGTCCTCACCGTAGCCGGCGGACTCGGCGATAACCGAGACAACGGCCAAGATCAGGAATGCACGGGGGAAGGGGTGCGGAATGAGCAGTGCAAGAACGAACGTCAGGGCAAAGATCGAGAGGATCAGCGACTTGGCGCTCTTCACGAACTTGAGCATGAACGCATACGCGATGCGCTGACCGAGGCCGGAGTCCTTCACCGCACCAGCGATGAGGTAAGCACCGACGACGATCCACATAGTGCCCTTGGTCCAGGCGCCAAATGCGACGGAGACGGTAGAGGCCATGCTCGGCACGCCATCGGCGTCGGGGACGACCTGCATGAGCACCAGCAGGGCGCAGTAGAGGATGCCGGTGTAGCCGGGCTGTGCGACACCGCACGCCCACATCACGACGGCACCGAGCGAGAGAGCCAAGCAGTTCTTGCCACCCTCAGAGAGGGCAACGGAACCGAGGCTGTCCAGGGGAAGAACGAACTTGATCAGCAGAAAGACGACGACCGCCAAGAAGAAACCAATGTAGCGTTTCGTCAGAAACTTATTCTTTACAGCTGCCATTTCTTCACCCTCCTTCCTTTGTCATGCGCCCCCTACCTGATAGGAGCGCTTGTACACGACGATTGAAACGTTGCGCTGTGTAGCTGGAATACAGTCAAGAAAGTCGGTGAACTCGGTGCGATGAACGGTTTTCAACGGCCGACGAACGGTTTGGCACGGTGCAGCGCACACGTTTCCCTGTACACACCGTGCAGGTTCTGCTCTAAAACTTGACCATGACTTGAATACAACAAAAGTCCTGTTGGTGGATATCGTTACAGGACGTGGTATCGAGCAAACAGAAGTCGAAGGCATTGCCCAGGGGCTCGAAATTATGGTCGTTGAGCCACTTCATAAGCCGCTTGGCGGCATAGCCCCGGTATGGCATGCCCCAGTAGCTCATGCATGCATAGAGGCCCTTGGGCAGCATCACCACGTCGGATAGCTTTGAGGAATCCACACCGGCGGGCACAACGGTAAAGGTCACCGCCGGGCGGTACACAAGCTGACCTTCGTCGCCGCGCTCGTCCTTTACCTCGGTGAGCATGGTGCCAAAGCCGTCTACAGGAACGCCGTCTTCCACCGCACGGAGCTTTTTCATGCTGCGCATGAGTGTGGGATGCAGCACCTCGCGAGTCACATCGAAATGAGGAAAGCCCTCGGCGACCACCAGGCGCTCATCATACTGTTTGAGAATGGGGGTGTCGGTCACATCGCGCCAGCGCTCGACCGACTTGTAGTACCTAATGCGTTGATCGATAAGCTCGCGCTGCGTGTCAAGCTGACCGATTCGACGGCCTATCTCTGCCTTGCGCGCTACGAGGTAGTCGATCAAGGCAGAGATATTGCGCGAGTCTATGATCTCGGCGATCTCCTTGAGTTCGATACCCAGATCTTTAAGCAGACAGATGAGGCGCAGTGTAGGGATCTGCGTAGGGAGATAGAAGCGATAGCCGTCGTCATTGACCATCGCGGGGCAGAACAAGCCAATCTTGTTGTAATAAATTAAGGTTTGGCGGGTGAGGGCAAACAAGGAGGCCATCTCACCAATTGAATACCAATGTGACTCAGCTTGAGCCATGCTCATCATTCCCATCGAGATAGAATCGATGGCGCCCTGCGCGCGACGCGCGGACGCTCTGCCTGCGCTGGGCGTTTGCACGAGCTTCAGGCACGCTCGATTGCTAACCAGCGATGGGTTGTATTAGGGGCTATTGTAAAGCGAACAATAGCGCGCGGGCACCTGTTCTCGACGAGCGGCGTGTTTCCCTCAGGCAGCGGCCCGTAAAGCCGCTATACACTCAACCAAGACAATATGCTGGGCTTTTGTTGCATATATATGCATAAGAACCTGCATCCGGCCACCGAAAAGCGACCGTCTGCAGGTTCTCAGATGAGGGCTGACGCAGGGGATTCTTTTGACAGCTCGAATCCAAAGGAAAAGCGCCAGCCGAAAAGCATACATGAGCGGATGCGCCCGCACAAACATGAGACAGGCGCACCCGCGAGATCCTAAACCCCGAGACTACGGAAGAGGGAATTAGTCTTCAAAGCCCGGAACCCAATGAGAGGCATCGACATCCATGAACTTGGAGCGTTGGAAGCGATGCTTCTGGTCATAGGGCACCGTGCAGTCGAAAATCGTCTTGCAAGCAATGCCGTGATCGCGGATGGAGGGGTCGCACGTGGGGTCGTTCGACGGATCCAGCGGGTGACAACGAACGCCCGGGATGGCCCTTCACGTTGTTGAAAATCATCGCCGGACCCTCTTTGGTCGGACGCATAACGGTGCCACCCGCACCGATATGACGGTACACGCCAGAGAGCTGGGCGCGAGGCTCGACCTCAACATCGGTCGTGACCAGCTGGCCGGGAATGGTCTCCAAAAGCTCAACAGCGCTGCGGAAATCAGTAACCTTATTTGCCATGTTTACCTCCAATGCAAAAGGTGACCACTCGTGTGGCCCGTTGATTGGAGTGTAGGGGCGTATAGTCGCTGTACGTGCAAGCCACAGCCTGAAAAAGGGTTGAATAACGCCGTTCACCTGCAAAAACAAGCCGTTGAGAAGGCGCTTTCACAAGGCGCGTACAACGCCCGGCGTCAAGGGCAGCGTCTTAACACAAAAGAGCGCGGAACCTCGCGGCACCGCGCTCCAAGACCAAAAACGCTGTGGTTAAACCCACCCGTAGTGACAGGCTATTTCCTACAGCAAAACTCAATCAGAGCATCATCTTTGCGAGCAAACATCACATCCTGCTCCGGCGTATCCTCAAAGGGACCGAGGATGACCTCGTCGCACCAAGCGGCCGCCTCGTCGAGATTGTCCGTTACAAACGCTACATGGCGATGCGTCTTCATGATCTCGGGGGCAGGCGAGCCTTCCTCAAAATAGAGATACTCGACCCCATCCGGAGAATCGGCAGGATTGGAAACCCATAGCTTCATGGGTTCCGCGTTGCGCATGCCCTCACGCTTCTCTGCCACGGGCACACCCGAATGATCGAACGAAAGCTTCATGGACAGATCTTCCCCTCTCTATTCTTGGCAAAGCTCGGCAAGCTTCGCACGAATATCCGCATCCTCAAGCGCCAGACGCGTCCACGGGGCGAGCGGCTCGGGATGACCCGCAAGATAGGCGTCGATCTCGTTCAGGCGCACCGGGCGCACCTCGGAAATCTCCTGCTCGTTCACGCACAGAGAACCCGCATCAATGCGCGCAGCGAATACGGCGCACCACTCGCGCTCGCAGTTGCCGTCGCCGTGGTCCTCACGGTACACGATGTGCCCCAGCTGCTCCAACGGAGCCTGGTCGGGCGTAAGGCCACACTCTTCCCGCAGGCGACGCGCGGCTCCCACCGCAAGCTCCTCCCCCACTTCGGGATGGCCGGCACAGCTATCGGAAAGCACGCCACCCCACAGGCGCTTGAGGGCACTGCGACGGCACAGCAGCAGATGGGCGCCATCGCCCGTGCCCTCTACCAAAAATGTCTCGAACGCCTGGTGCAAGATACCCTCGCCCGCATGGGCCTCGATGCGATCCACGGGACCGATTACGTTACCGTCCTCATGCACGGCGAGCACCTCGTCGGCTTCATCCCACGTTGCACGCAGCACGCGAGCCACATGCCGCTTAAGAGCATCGATGAGCTCGGCCGTGGTATCGAGAACGGTCTGCAAGTCGTCTTTACTTGCGTGTTCCACATGAAAACCCGTAGAGCAGGTACACGGCATCTTGAACTCGGTAGCGAGCGCTGCGCAGATGTCGTGCGCCGGGATCTCGTCTCGATGGCAAGGCACGGACAGGATACTCACCGTGGCAGTTCTTCCTGGCTCGGGACGCGGAATGGCCTGCGCCGTGGCACCCAGATGAGCGTACTCGGGCGAGCACGCATAGACGATGATGCCACGCGGCGTGACCGTCACCACGGCCTCCAGCGCGAACTTGCCCTCGCCCACGCGAACGTTTGCAGTATGCATCTTGCTTTTGGGGGCCTCTTTCATAGCACGTCCTTTCGATATGTTCTACCTGGTATTAATTTCGACTATATACCTGCTATACGTTCAAGGGCACCTTCTATGAACGGCGTCTCTCAACAAACCGCGACGCAAAAACCGACAGCAAACGGCAACGCATAGCACAAAAAGGCCGCGAGAGCATCTGCCCCCGCGGCCCGATACCGCTTGCCGAAACGATGGGCATGCCTGATTTACCCATCACCCCAGCCTCGGATGAGGTGCGACCCCCTTTCGGTCTCTTAGACCTCCAGCGGCGGAACCGGCGGGATCACCTGAAGCTTGGCAATCTTTTCGGCATCCAACTTAAACACGTCGTCGACGTGAGGGGTCTCAGTAGAGCGCCAGGAGTAGAAGCAGCGATCGCACTGATACACTTCCCAAACGCCTTCAATAGGCGACTTGGCGATCGTTGAAATCTGGTCATGTTCGCAACGCGGGCACTTCATGGTTTTGTCCTCCTTTAGGACGTGGTTTACCAAGCTGCCGCCTGTGGGCACGCAAAATCCACGCGCCCAATTACGGCAAAGAGAGGAACGCTTACTGCTTAGCAGCCATCAGATCGGCGATGATCTTGGTGTACTCAGCGGTCTTGGCGGGATCCTTCAGGAGCTCGACCGAGCGGGTAAGCGGCTCGGGATCAACCGGCGTGGTGGCGTCGATGATGAGCTTGGCAGTCATACCAGCGACTTCCTCGGACGGGTTAAGCGGCATGCCGGCGCAGTTGGGAATAACCTTGACGTCCTTGTCCGGGCGTACGCGGGTCGAGAGGGCCCACATAACCTGGTTGAGGTCAAACGGGTCAACATAGTCGTCAACGAGGATGACGTTGTGACAGTACGGCATAGCGTGCGGCGTGGAGAGCAACTTGAAGGCAGCGCCCGTAGCATGACCACCGTAGCGAGGCTTGATGGAGATGATCTCGGTGAAGCCGTGGGTGTACATAGCGTTGACGGAAACGACCTCGGGGAAGCCCTCGTCATGCAGCTGTTTGTAAATAGGCACGGAGGTGTTGAGTGCCATGAGGAAGTCGATCTCGGTCCAGGGCATGCCCAGGTAGATGTTCTCGAAGATCGGGTTGGTGCGATAGGTCACGTGCGTGATGACGGCCTCGCACTGGGCACGGCAACCGGAGTAGGAACCCGGGAACTCACCGAACGGGCCCTCGCAGGTGCGGACGCGTGGATCAATGTAGCCCTCGAGGACAACCTCGGCACCGGCGGGCACGTAGAGGTGTTCATACAGATCGGACTTGACGATGTCGGCAGGCACGCCGTTGTTCAGAGCGCCCACGAACTCGTACTCGTTCTGAGTGTAGCCAACGGGGGTGGAAGCCATGAAGGTCACCAGCGGAGCGTTACCGAGGGTCACGCAGATGGGGAACTTCTCATTCTTCTTCTCGGCTTCGGCGAGCTGCTTGGCGATGTCGTGCATGGCCAGACACTGCATACCGATACGGTTGGCGCCCTTGACCTGGATGCGGTAGGTGCCGACATTCATCTTGTCGAAGTTATCGGGATCGGAAGGGTCGCCGGTAATGATAGAGGCCTTGCCGATGAACATGCCGCCGTCCTGCTCGTTGATGCGATACAACGGAAGCAGATCGAACAGGTTGACGTTCTCGGCACCGTCGATGACGTTCTCCTTGCAGGGCGCGTCGTCGCGCTCAAGGACGTTGGGCTTGACCGGGAAAAGGTCCCAGCGGCGGTTCAGCTCGAGGAACTGATCCTTGGTGCTGGTGTTCTTGTCCATGCCCATCATGAGAGCGTGATTTGCCCAGGAACCGTGAACGTTGGTGACGACGGTGTGGCCAGGGCCATAGCCCTTGATGTTGTCGAACATGACAGCAGGGCCGTTGGTCATGCGGCTGGCAGCGCGGCCGGCAGAACCGATATCCGGCTCGGGGAGAACCTCATCGGTCACGTGAACGAGCTGGCCCTCTTCCTCGAGCGTGGCGAGGAACGAACGAAGATCCTGATACACCTTTGACATGAAAGCTCCTTTCCGAAAGCTTCCGAAGAACGTGACTTCAGTTTCACGCCTCGCAACCGTTCGCGCGATTCCCTTGCGGAAGCACAACTTTCCCCGGTGGAATAACCCATGCATACGAGTTTGAGTTATTCCATTTAGGCAACGTCATCGGCCCCACAACGACCCATTTATAGAAAACAACCCGTCCACGCTGGACTTTTTCTGTATCGTAGATTGTGCAATTTTCCTTATAGAAAAATGCGAATAACGAAACACATTTAAAAGGAGGTTTGCAGCATGGATTTGAGAAAACTCGAAGCGTTCCTCACCGTCGCGAATACCGGTAAATATACCGACGCCGCCGACAAGCTGTTCATCTCCCAATCGTCCCTCTCAAAACAGATGGCTCAGATGGAACGTGAACTGGGCGTCAAACTGTTTAAGAAAACGCGCAACGGCGTTGAACTCACGCAGGCCGGCTTCGACTTCTACTCATATGTACGTAAAGCGCTTCCGGAATATCACCACGCCGTCGATCGTCTGCAAATGTATCGCGAGGGCGGCAAGTACCCCTTGCGCATCGGCTCACTTCCTTTGGCGGAAGAATACGGCTTTGCAAACGCCTTCAGCTCCTACTGGGTGCGCAATACCTCGGTTCAGATCGATTATTTCGAGCGCAGCCAGGGAGACTTGATCGACAAGCTCGATCGACATAAAATTGACCTCGCCCTCCTGCGCGTAGACATGCTCGACCCCGATAAGTACTCCTATGTCCCCCTTGTTCTCGATGAGATAGTCATCGCGTGCTCCACCAAGCATCCGCTCTCGGCTCGAGAACATGTGGGACTGGCAGAGCTTCGCAACGAGGAGTTCATCCTTTTGGAGGAGAAATCCGACGTGACGCAGATCTTTCGTCGGGCCTGCGAAAACCAAGGCTTCTTCCCCAATGCGCCGCTACATCATTCACGCCATCGCATGCTCATCAAGGCCGTGCAAAACAACATGGGCATCACCGCGCTGCCACGCCGCTTGGTATCGACCTACCTGGCAGACGACCTTGCCATCGCGTCCTTAAAGCAGCCGCTCTACTCCACCCTTGGCCTTGTATGGCTTGCCGACGAGCCACTTACGCTCATCAATCAAAAGTTTATCGACTACGTCTGCACCGACTTCAACGTCAATAGCGGATTGGAAGGGTAGCGCTCCGGGCGCCTTTGCCCCCATCGGAGCCGGCCTGCGCCCCGCCGCCACAGCCCTGGCTGATTCGGGGCGCACCCCGTGCTAAACATGACAAAATAAACCCGTGGACTTTTGTCATATCCTCCAAGCGGGACAAGGCCGAGCATGGTCTTGTCCCGCTTTTTGCTGCGCATGGTTTGACATAGACCACGCGTCCCATCACCATACCCATGGACAACACGCATGAGAGGAACCACCCATGGCAGCAGCTCAGCCACAAAAAATCAGAATGGTCGCCGGTCTTGGCAACCCGGGCGAGGAGTATGCGCAAACGCGCCACAATGCCGGATTCAAAGCGATCGACGAGCTCGCTCGTCAGGCAAACGTGACGTACTGGAAAAACCAGGCCGGAGCCGAAGTCGCCTCCATCAAGGTTAACGATGCCGAGGCTGAGGGCGGCAAGCGCGAAGTGATCCTGGTAAAGCCCCAGTCGTACATGAATACGAGCGGCGGCCCCATCTCCAAGCTCTGTGCACAGTACAAGGTGAGTGTCGAAGAACTGCTGGTAATCCATGACGAGCTGGACATCCCCGCAGGTGACGTGCGCATCAAAGTAGGTGGCGGGCATGCCGGTCACAACGGCCTGCGCTCGATTATCGACAAGATGGGCAGCCGCGACTTCAGCCGCGTGCGCGTGGGCATCGGCAACCCTCCAGGGCGTATGCCGGTGGCAGATTTCGTGCTCAAGCAGCTGCGCTCCCGCGAGGCGGAGGAGTTTGACGATACCACGGTTCGCGCCGCCGAGGCCGCAGCAACCGCGCTCACCCGCGGCGTGATCTTTGCGCGCGACCACGTGAACGGCGCCGCCGCGAACAACGGCAAGCACTAGGCAGTCTCCGCGCTCGGTCTTCTGCACAGTCATCATCTTCTTTTGTTATCCTCATGTAACTTTCTCGCTTGAAAGGTCTCATTCTCCAGTATTATTAGTTAGCCTCTACTAACTTATATCGAAACAGGAGAAGGAGTTCTATGAAAGCACCATCAAAGCGCATGTCGGGAGTACTTGCGGCAGGAGCCGTCGCCCTTGCCGTTGTGAGCGGAACCGCAGGCACAGCGCTCGCCCTCCCTACACCCGCCTTTGCGGCAACAACCTCAGCAAGCGAGCTTGTTGTCGATGACAATTACCCCGCCCTTTACAGCTGGATCAACAACAAGCTCAACGACGCAACGAGCATCAAGATCTCGACGAGCGCTTGCGGCGTCTCGGATAATGGCAACGGCACGACCGTCATCCCGACCCAGGTTAAAAGCATGACCGGCTGGCAGCAGTATTTTTGGGAGAGCGAGGGTAAGGCGTATAATCGCCAGCTTGGCTATGCAAGCAACTACGAGACCCTCACCTTTGCCTCCGGCTCCACCACGACGCTCGACCATCTGACGCTCAAGCTTCTCGATGATCACCTGGTTATCCCCGCAGGCGCAAACATCACATTCAAAAACTGCACGTTCACCGGCCGCGTTAAGATCGAGAAGGGCGGCAAGGCGACCTTTGAGAACTGCACGTTCAAAACGGCGACCATCCTGAATAATGGCCAGGCAAGCTATACCGGAACAACAAAGGAACCCGTCAACAAAGGCAAAGCCCAGAGCAGCTTTGAGGACCTCGGCATCGTTGCGAGCAAAACCACCCTCAACGACGCCGTGCACGGCCACGCGTTCCAGGACAAGGTTAAGCTCACACTGAGCGGGACCAATGCGAAGAAGGCCACGATCAGCGCCAGCATCGACCAGACCGATTCGGGGCTCACCGCCTCTGTAGACGGCAGCACGGTCACGATTTCCGGTACACCCGCGGCATTCGGAACCTACACCGCCACCATCACCGCTGTCGCCCCGGATGAATCCGGGAACGGTACGCAGAGCAAATCCGTAACCGTAAGCATCACGGTGCACCAGAATTACACCTTCACGGTGGAAGGAACCCTTGACGCCGTTCGCACGGGACAGGGCGACTACCAGGACAGCTCGAACCACGAACTCACCGTCTATGTCACCGACGAGGCCGGCAACAAGCAAAGTTACTTCGACTTCTCGTCCACAACAGAAGGCAAGGCGTATTCCCTCAGTCCCCAAATCTCGCCCAAAGGCGCAGGTCTTTCTGCCACGCTTTTCAACGCCGGCGGCAAGGCGACCGTCACGCTTTCCGGCACGGCGGGAGCCGCGGGCACCTACCAGGTTGGCGCCGCGGTAACGCTCGGAGACTACACCTTTGACACGAATACGGTAGAGCTGCGCATCTATAGCGGAAACGAAACACTCGCAAGCCAGATTGCCGCACTCTCCGGAAACCCCAGCAGCTGGGATATGGAGCCCTACGAGATCGACCGGAGCGATAACGCGACGATTCCCGCGTGGCTGCACCATATCTACGGCTCCCACACAAGCGGCCTATACGGACAGATCGGCAACGCAACCGATGCCGCAGCGAGCGATACCCTCACAATCCCCGCCGGAGCCGACGTCACGCTCGAGAACATCAAGATCAACAGCTCCGTCAAGATTGTCGTGGAGAAGGGCGGCAAGTTGACGCTCACCGACTCCTGTGCCTTTGGTCCCATTGAGGTCAACGGCGGCACGCTCACGCTAAACCGAAGCTCTTCCGTCACGAATACCATAACGCTCAACAACGGCTCCACGCTCAAGGATTCCGAGGTCGTCTCGCACGCTCAATTCCTCACAGACGGCCGCAAGCCGACGCCTGCCGCACCTGCACAGGTAGTGACCGCCAACGGTATCGTCACCTTTGAGGGCACCAACATCATCAAGGCCGATCAAAGCCAGATCGGCCTCAAGGTCACGGGCACCGCGCAGATTCCTGCCGGGTCCAATCTCACGGTGACCGGCGGCAACGGCGGCACTGCGCCCGGCAATGCCGCAAGCGCCATCGAGCTCGATCACGGCACTATCACCGGAGCGGGAGCGCTTACGGCAACCGGCGGTTCCTACGAGGTCGGAGGCAACGGCGTTCCCGCCACAGCGGTTACGGGAACGGGCAAACTTTCGACAGGTACGCTCACCCTCACCGGAGGCGATGCCGGCACCATCTACAACAGCGCAATCGACGGAGCCGACGCAGGCGTAAAGACCGTCACCGTTACCACCAAGGCGAACAAACGCCAGATTGCAGGCGGCAAGGGCGTAAACGGTGGAGCCAACGGCAAGGGCGAGGAATCCCTCACCATTGACGACTCCGACCATAGCTCGAACTCGGCTCCGACCGATAAGCCCGACAACACCGCAAATGCCGATGCGGGTAAGAACGGCACCGCTGTAAAAACGAAAAAGCGGACAAAGGGCAAGAATGCACTTCCCGCCACGGGTGACAGCTCAGCTTTAGCGGCAACGAGTGCATGCATCGCAGGAATTACCGCGGCGGCGGCAGGATTAACGCTCGTGCGCAAGCGCAACAAGTAACGCATCATTCACACGCAGGTACAAGTCCACGAAGCGGCCCCGTCATGGGGCCGCTTCCTTTTGCGGACATGCCACCCCCCCCAACACACGAATCGAGCCCTGTCTCCAACCCCTCGTCAGCCCCTACCGTTGACAGCAGCGTTGCACGGTAAAGCATCCGGCAAAGCTATAATTGAATACGGTATGCACAAAAGAGCAAGATGCCGGTGGGCCAATCGCCCGGCCCCGATTTGCGCACGCATACCACCGCAACACAGTTGCAATTGAAAACGACGGTTACCTGCGTATTTCTGCCGTTTTCACAACAATAGAGAGGGGTTTTATGTACAAGATCCTTGAGAAGACGCAGTTCTCGGAGAAGGTGTTCAAGTTCCGCGTCGAGGCGCCCGCCATGGCCAAGCATGCACATGCCGGTCAGTTTTTGATGGTCCGCGCGAACGAGTGCGGTGAGCGCGTGCCGTTCACCCTTGCGGGCTGGAACGCCGACGAAGGCTGGGTCGAGTTCATCTTCATGGTGATCGGCAAGACCACCGAGATGCTATCTGCCTACAAGGCCGGCGATGCCCTGCGCGACGTCACCGGTCCCCTGGGTGTTCCCACCGAGATGCCCGATGGCCCCTGCGCCGTTATCGGCGGCGGCGTTGGCCTGGCCATCGCCTTCCCCGTGGCCAAGCATCTGATCGAAACCGGCCACGAGGTGCACGCCATTATGGGCGCTCGCACCAAGGACCTCCTGCTGCTCGAAGATCAGTTCCGCGAGCTGCTCGACGATGAGCACATCCACATCACCACCGACGACGGCTCCTACGGCGAGCAGGGCGTAGTCACCGCTCCGCTCGAGCGCCTGCTTGAGTCCAAGGCCGTTACGCAGGTCTTCTGCGTAGGACCCGTGCCGATGATGAAGTTCTCGGCCCTCACCGCCGAGAAGTACGGCACCCCCATCACCGCCTCCCTCAACCCCATCATGGTTGACGGCACCGGTATGTGCGGCTGCTGCCGCGTCGAGGTCGACGGCAAGACGAAGTTCGCCTGCGTCGACGGCCCCGATTTCGACGCCACGAAGGTCGACTGGGATGACCTTCGCGCACGTCAGGCTGCATACCGTACCGAGGAGGGCCAGTCCCTCAAGGCCTATGAGGAGGGGAGCTGCGCATGCCACAAGTAAATGGCCGTTTTGTTCCTGATATGAAGTCGCCGCGCACCCCGGACAACGAGGAGCCGGCAGCTGAGCGCGCATGCGATTTCCGCCCCGTCGACAAGGGTTTCACCGAGGAAATGGCACTCGCCGAGGCCGAGCGTTGCATGGATTGCAAAAAGCCGTTCTGCGTCGAGGGCTGCCCCGTTAACATCAACATCCCCAAGTTCATCGAGCAGATTCGCGAGAAAAACTACGGTGGCGCTCTGGATACCATCCGCGAGGAGTCCATGCTCCCCGCCATCTGCGGCCGCGTGTGCCCGCAGGAGACCCAGTGCGAGGGCAAGTGCATCCGCGGCAAGAAGAGCGAGCCGGTGGCTATCGGCCAGCTCGAGCGCTTCTTGGGCGATCAGCCCGAGCTTGCCTCCAAGCCGGCTATGAAGCCCAAGAACGGCAAGAAGGTCGCCGTCGTGGGCTCCGGCCCCTCTGGCATCACCTGCGCGGGCGAACTTGCCCGCAACGGTTTTGACGTCACGGTGTTCGAGGCGTTTTTCACCGGCGGCGGCGTGCTGGTCTACGGCATCCCCGAGTTCCGTCTGCCCAAGGCAGTCGTCAAGCGCGAGATCGACGGTCTCGAGGAGATGGGCGTCAAGTTTGAGTACAACTCCGTCGTGGGCAACATCGCCACGGCCGAGGAGCTGTTTGACGAGGGCTTTGACGCGCTCTACATCGCCACGGGTGCCGGCCTGCCCAAGTTCCTCAACGTCCCCGGCGAGAACCTGCCCAACGTCTTCTTCGCGAACGAGTACCTCACCCGCGTGAACCTGATGAAGGCCAACAAGTTCCCCGAGTACGACACCCCCACCAAGCACGGCAAGAACGTCGTCGTCTTTGGTGGCGGCAACGTGGCTATGGACGCCGTCCGTACCGCCAAGCGCCTGGGCGCCGAGCACGCCATCATCGCCTACCGTCGTACCGAGGACGAGATGCCCTGCCGTCGCGCCGAGCTGCACCACGCTAAGGCCGAGGGCGTCGAGGTTCTGCCGCTCGTCTCCCCGCTCGAGTTTGTCGCTGGCGAGGACGGCTCCGTGTGCGCCGTCAAGGTCCAGAAGATGGAGCTCGGCGAGCCCGACGAGTCCGGCCGTCGTCGTCCCGTGCCCATCGGGGGCGCTATCGAGGAGATTCCCTGCGACGTTGCTATCTCGGCTATCGGTACTAACGCCAACCCGTTTGCCTCCAAGATCGGCGGCAAGATGGAGCTCAACAAATGGGGCTACATCATCGCCGACGAGGAGACCGGTCAGACGACCGATCCGCGCATCTGGGCCGGTGGCGATATCGTGACCGGTGCCGCCACGGTCATCTTGGCCATGGGCGCTGGCAAGAAGGCCGCAGCCTCCATCACCAAGAGCCTTTTGGGCGAGTAATCACCTACAGCGCTAGCCATTAAGCGGCAAAGTCCCCGTCGAGCACACGCCCGGCGGGGACTTTTGTTAGCGGATCGACTTGCGCTTAAGCAAAATTGACCGTTCTACTGCTTGCGGCGCTTGAAGACCGCAGTACCGGCGGCAATCAGGGTAGCGCCAACAAGGCCCATGGCAGCGATTGTCATAGCTGCAGTTCGTCCCCCGCAGCGGGAAGGTCTTCTGTAGTCGCCTTGGGCGCGCTGGCCCTAGCTGCCGTCTTTAAAGAGAGTCTCAATCATAATCTCCAGGGCCCGAGCTGCCATAGCAGGCTCCATGGAGGGCTTGACCTCCCCCGTTATCGCCACCTGCTCAGGACATTGCGGGACATGAATGAAGTCGACCAGCATGCCGGGATAGTGCCGCTGCGTAAAATGGCGCACGCTGTAGAACAGATCGTTGCAGCAATACGTGCCCGCAGAATAAGAAACCGCCGCAGGTATACCCTGCTCGCAGCACGCCTTCGCCATGGCATAAACCGGCGCGGCGGCAAAATAGGCATCGGGAGCCCCCGCAACCACAAACTCATCGCACGGCTGCAACCCTTCGTTATCCGCAATGCGCGCGTGACGATGATTGATGGCCACATACTCGGGCGTTACCTGCGCACGACCCGCAGCAACGCCTGTACACAAAACGGCATCGGGCTGCTCCCGCTCAATGAAGCCTTCGACAATCCGTGCGGCGTCGCCAAACACAACGGGCACGCGCTCCACCACAATATCGATGCCCGCCGTGCGCGTGGGCAAGCGACGCACAGCTTCCCATGATGCATTGATGCTGTCTGCTCCAAATGGCTCAAACCCCGTAACGAGAACTTTCATTCAATCCCTTTCGAAAAAAGAAGAGACGCCCTTCGCACAAGAGCAAAGAGCGTCCCCATTCTAGGTGATATGCCGATATGCAACGTGAAGTCTATTCGGCAGTCTCCGGAGCTGCAGGTGCGCCCTCCGCCTCGGCGGCAGCGCGTGCCACAGCCTCCTCGCACACGCCAAGCTCACGCAGCTTATAGCGGTATGCAGAAGCGATAACCTCGACGCAGCCTTCGCGACCGAGCTTGGCGCGATTGACCACAATGTCTTTGCCACTCGTCATCTTCCATTTGCCGCCCGAATAGCGCTTGTAGAACGCCTCGCGCATCTTTTGCATCTGCTTGACGAGCTTGGCGCCCTTCTTCTTGTTAAGGCCGCGCTTCTTGCGCACAATCTCGACACGGTCCTCAAAGGGAGCCGTCACCAGCACGGCGATGTGATTGGGATTGTTGCGCAGCAGGTAATCGGAAAGACGACCCTCGATAATACAACTGCGCGTTGCACCCAAATCGACAATCACCTGCGACATGGATTTGAACAGTTTGTCCGAAAGCGAGCGCGAATCTACGCGGTCGGGCAAAAAGGCCACGTTGTCCACAGCAAGCTGCTCGTCGTAGGCTGCCATCTTGTCGAGCGACTCGCCCTCGCGCAATGCGGAGCGAACCAATAGCTCGTTGTCATACAGAGGAATGCCCAGTTCACAGGAGAGCATCTTGCCAATCTCGTGACCCTCGGCACCGAAATCGCGAGCGATGGTGATAACCACCGGCTGTCCCGCTCGCGTAGCCTCACGAAGAGCACGACGCTGATCGATCTTGTCCTTGATAACCGCCATCGGTCTTCCCTTTCACATACGAGAGGAGCCTAAAAGTAGGCCCTTCCGGCAAATCATCCAGTCAAAACGCTCGACTACGCGGCAACAACGCGACGCTGATATGCGCGGACGATGAGCGAAATGCCAAAGTTCAGCACGAAGTATAGCGCGAAGGTAAAGCCGTAGAGGACAAGTACCTGCGAGAGGTCGGAAGTCTGAGCCATAACGACTTTGGTCGAATACATGAACTCTGCCACGTTGATGCCAGCAAGATACGACGAGTCCTTGATCACCGTGGTGCACTGGCTAAAGAGCGCCGGGATGATGGTCTTGAACGTCTGCGGCAAGATGATCAGGCGCATGGTCGAGAAGAACCCAAAGCCCTGCGACTGCGCAGCCTCAAACTGGCTTCTAGGAATCGCGTTAAATCCACCACGGATAATCTCGGCCATAACCGCCGAGGTAAAGATGGTAAACGCCAGCACAGAGATCATGACGTCGTTGCCTTTGACCGTAAAGTAGATAAAGAGAATCCACAGCAGGTTAGGCGTGCAACGAAACAGCTCGATATAGGCGCTCACCAGCAACGAGAGCGGACGCAGCTTGCCGGTGCAATACTGCTTGACCATGGCGAGCACGGTGCCAAAGATAATCGAGAAGATAATAGCGAAGAAGGAAATCTCGATGGTCTTGGCAAAGCCGAGCATGATGAAGCTCAGGTTGTCTGCATTGAAGATCTGCATCTCTTAGGCCTCCTTTGCAGCAACATCGGTGATACCGGGGATCACCTTGGCGCGCGGGCGACGCTTGGAGCGACGCTCGAGCCACTGAACGAGCATGGCCAGCGGGAAGCAGATGATAAAGTACATCACGCACGCAAGGATATAACCCTGCAGGTAGCCATAGGTGGAAACAAAGCCGTCGGCGTTGTACATCAAATCGCCGCCAGCGATAAGCGCAAGCACCGAAGTGTTCTTGACCAAATTGAGCGCCTGATTGCACAGCGGGGGCAAGATAACCTTAAAGGTCTGCGGCAAGATGACGTAGCGATACGCCTGAACACGGCTAAAGCCCTGCGAAAGCGCTGCCTCCATCTGGCCTCGCGGCACCGATTCGATACCGGTACGGATAACCTCGGAAACATAGGCGGCATGGTAGAGGCCCACGCCCAAAAAGCCCAGGGCAAACGAGGAGATGCGCACAGGAGATGCTGCCCCCGTGATTGCCTGGAGCAGCTGGGGGCCCGCCATGTACATGAAGAACACCTGGACCGGCAGCGGCGTATTTTGATAAAACTCCACGTAAATGCGGCTAATAGCGCGCAGCACGCGCGAACGCGTGGTGGAAAACACACCGAGCAGGGTGCCCAGGATCAGCGAGAGCGCCAAACCGGCAATTACAACCTGCAGCGTGACGAAGAAGCCATCCCAAAAGCTTCCCATATCGCTAAAGGTCATCTCCCATCGCATGGAGTCGAGGAGTCCTTCAAGCATGGCGAGAGTTCCTTCCTAACTTACGAACCTATATCGCCCGGACGCGCTGGCGCCCGGGCGATCAAAAGCCGTGCAACGCAGATGCGTTCAGCACAGCAACGGCATCACCTTAGAGCAGGCCCCACTTGGAGATCTCTTCGTCAATCCAGCCGTCCTTCTGAAGCTTCTTGACGGTATCGTCGACGGTCTTGGACAGGTCGCAGCCCTTCTTGGTGGCCACGCCGTACTCCTGGGCGCCGAACTCAATCTCGGGCTGCAGCAACTGGCAGTCGTCGGTGGTGTAGGTCTTGAGCGTGGAGCGGTCCATAGCGAAGGCGTCGACATTGCCGGCGTCAAGAGCGCTCTTGATGGACGGGTAGTCCGGGAACTCCTTGAACTCGGGAGTAGCGTCGATCTTCTCGTCCTTGAGCATCTTGAGAACCAAATCCTTGGTGGTGGAACCCTGGGAGACGCCGATGATCTTGCCGTCAAGGTCGGCCATCTTGCTCATGCCGGAGTTCTTCTTGATAAGGATGCCCACATGGTCGGTGCGATACGGGGTCGAGAAGTCCCAGCTCTTCTTACGTTCATCAGTGATGGTATAGGTAGCAGCGATGATGTCAAGCTGGTCGTTATCGATCAGCGGACCGCGAGTCTTAGGCGTGACGTCGGTGAACTCGCAAAGCTCCTTCTTGACGGCCTCCTCGTAGGAAACGCCCAGGACGGCGGCGGCAATCTGGTAGCAAAGGTCAATTTCGAGACCCTCGTACTTCTTGGTCTTGGTATCCAGGTAGCCATAGCCCAAAACGTCCTTCTTGACGCCGCACTTAAGCTTACCGCGCTCCTTGATGGTGGCAAGCTTGGAGTCGCTGCTGGAACCAGAGCCCTTGCTACCGGAGCCACAGCCAGCAAGCGCGCCCATGCTGGCAACGCTCAAAACGCCCAAACCGGCTACCTTCAAAAACTGACGACGAGACATATCCATTGTTGATACCCCTTCCCTGCGATACGCAATTCATGGCAGCGTATGTAGCTATGGCGCCGAACCCATACTCGGCATATCTCGATGCGGCGGCTATACCGCATGCGAAAACGAACTAGTGAAGAATCTTATCCAAGAACTCACGGCAACGCGGATTCTCGGGATTCTCAAAGAAATGATCGGGCGTGCCCTCTTCCAGAATCTGACCATCGTCCATAAACACCACGCGGTCGGCCACCTGACGGGCAAAGCCCATCTCATGGGTGACGCAAATCATGGTGATGTTCTCGTGAGCGAGCTCGACCATAACGTCGAGTACCTCCTGGACCATCTCGGGATCGAGCGCAGAGGTGGGCTCGTCAAAGAGAATGATGGGCTGCTTGGTGCACAGAGCGCGGGCGATTGCAACGCGCTGCTGCTGGCCACCGGAGAGATTCTGAGGATACTCCCCCGCTTTTGCCGCCAAGCCAACGCGCTCGAGCGCGGCCATGGCAATCTTGTTGGCCTCTTCCTTGCCCTTCTTCTGGAGCTTGATGGGGGCCAGCGTCAAGTTGCCCAGCACCGTCATGTTGGGATACAGATTGAACTGCTGAAACACCATCGAGGAATACTTGCGGGCCATCTCCAAGTGATTCTTCTTGGTAAGCGGCGTGCCGTCGATGATGACCTCGCCAGACGTGGGCTCCTCAAGAAAATCGACGCAGCGGATGAGCGTGGATTTACCGGAACCGGACGGACCGATGACAACGAGCTTCTCGCCAGCCTTGACGTTCAGGTTGACATCCTTCAGGACATGCAGGTCACCGAAGTATTTGTTGAGCCCTTTGATCTGGATCATATCGGACATGGACGAGTTCCTTCCTTATCTGCCATCGAATCGGGACGCGGCGCATCCACAAGCAACACTGCTTCGCGGCTCCATCCATTCTACGGTTGGAAAAAACCAAGCGCTCCGTATGAGGGGGCGCTTGTTCGATTCGAAATCGAGTTGTTACAAATGGGCAACGGTAGAAAAGGCGGTTTTATACGAATTGGTGGGTTTTATGCCCGCTCTTTTCGTACTTCATACATAGCGCCTGGTATACCGCTCGAATTCTCCATCATGCTAAAGAGCCCAAGGATATGCCTATGCCAGACGAGACCCAACCTCTTTTGCTGCAGCCGGCTTATCAAAATTGCCACCGGTACGGCGGCCGAGCTCGCCCATCACACGACCCATATCCTTCTTCGCGGTAGCGCCCGTCTCGGCAATGACCTCTTCAATCAGCGCCACGAGCTCTTCGCCCGAAATCTGGCGAGGCAGCAGGCTCTGCAAAATCTCAACCTGCTCGGTAAGGGTCTCGGTGCGCTCGGGGTTGTTGGCCGCCTTGATAGACATATCGAGCGTCTCGCTCGTCTGCTTGATCAGACGCTTGATCATGCCGTTCACATCTTCCTCGGTCACCTCGCGGCGCTCGTTGACCTCGATGTTTTTCACCTCGGCCTTGACCTGGCGAATGATAGACAGACGCGTCTTGTCCTTCGCCTTCATAGCGGCGATCATTTCTTTTTGCAGCTCTTCGTTGGTCATCGAAAACCCCTTTCCGATAAACGAACCCGCCGTTTGGGCGGGCTCGCAGGTAAACGTACAGTTGTTGCGCGCAACTACTTGCTCGAAGTCGAGGAGGAGCCGGCGCTTGGCGTCACGCCCTTAAGACTCACATTATACGGAACCTCTTTGGGCATGTCGTTGACTTGGATGTCGGCCTTCTTGATATAGGCGTCCATCCATTTAGAGTACGCCGTGCTCTCCTTTTGGGTCTTGAGGATGTTCTTGACGTAGCTCACGATCTTCTTGGGAACTTGATCGATTGAGGTGACCGACTCGTCCACGTGGAAATAGTCGGTGCACTTGATGATGTGATAGCCGTAGGAAGACTCGACAAGCTGGCTCACGTCGCCCTTGTTGAGACCGGAAAGAGCTGACTGATACTCATCGACAAAGTGCGTGAGCTTATCCCAACCCACATCGCCCTTATTGTCCTTGGACCCGGTATCCTCGGAATACTTGCTCACAGCATCATCAAAGGAAATCTCGCCCGCGCGGATCTTGTCGAGCACCTCCTGGGCCTTCTTCTTGACTTTTGCCTTCTCTTCATCGGTAGCACCCGAATTCACCTTGAACAAGATATTCTGGGAGCGGCGGGCGTCGTTGTAGGTAGAGAGGTTGCTGTTGAGATAATCGATAACCTCTTGGTCGGTGGGGTCGGCGACCTTAGCGACCTTCTCCTTGAGCTTGGTCTGCTTAAGGGTGTTCTCGAGCTGCTGCTTATAGCTGTCCTTGGTGAAGCCAAACATCTTGATCTGCTTCTCGAACGCCTCCTCGCTCTCATAGTTTGCGGCGGCATCTTTCCAAGCCTGCTCGACATCTTCATCGGTCACTTGGATGTCGTATTCTTTTTCGGCCTTCTGCACCAGGTACTGGCGCGCCAGGGAGTCGATCACGCTCGCGCGATAGCTCTCGGGCGTCATGCCGTTATCGACCAGATATTGAGCCCACTTCTTGTCGGTGCCATAGCCACCGGAAGTGCGCGCGTTCATGATTTGCTTGGTCACGGTGTCCTCAGTAATATTCACGCCGTTGACCTTGGCGGCAACGCCGCCGGTAAGCGTATACGATTCCTTGTTCCGGCTCTGGTTGATGATGCCGGAGCACGCCATGGTGGAAACGGAAAGCATCATCGCTGCGCAGCCGATGGCAACAAGCAAAATCTTAACACCCTTGGACATGCGCGTCTTTCGAGCGCGGGAGCGCACGTCCTTCTTGCGCGGCGCCTGAGTCTTATCGGCGGGCGTAGGCGATTTCTTTTTCTGCTGAGCCATAGATGCATCCTTATCGCGCCTGCGCTCGCAGGCGAGCGCACTGGTTACTACCTGAGTTTTCCTATTGTCTCATAGATGTGCCCAGCTCAGAAAAACGTGACAATATCAAACGCCTTAACGGCCTGCACATACAAAACCCCTGCGAGCGGTGGGCTCACAGGGGTCGTAAAGGGGGACAGCCTCAACCTGTTGGTCAAAACAGGAAACGGATGCTACTCAAAGTACTTAGTGATGGCGTCGACCATGCCCTCCTGCGTGGTCTGCGCGAGGATGTCGGCCGTCTTCTCCTTGTCCATAAAGATGTTCATGAGGTTCTGCAGCACGGCAACCTGGCCGCCGTCACGCAGAACACCCAGGTTGATGATGAGCTCGGCGGGAACCTCGTCGCCCATGCCCGCCATGGGCTGGAAGACAATCGGGGTCTTGGGCTTGATCACCGCGATATAGGGCTTCTCGATGAACTGAGGATCGGTGTGAGGAATGGCAATAGCAGCAGCCTCGGTGTGAAGGCCGGTGGGGTAGTTCTTCTCACGCGTGGAGATGCCATCGTACCAGCCGTCATTGATGTTGCCACGCTTCTTGAGCTCGGCGCCAAGCTTGGTGAAGAACTCGTCGGTGCTCTCGGCCTCCATATCAAAGAAAACCAGATCGGGGCTAAACAGCGCAGTATCCTTGCTTGCCATATTCTCTCTCCTGTCTTGTTGACATATGCGCTGTCTCAAAATGGGCAGCGAGACAGCTTAGCAAGGTCGATGGTAGCACAGCCATCGTCGTGCAAAAGTTGTACAGCAATTTACATACAAGTGTAACAAATGAGCATGCTCGGCAACCCGACATGCATGCTTTATGGATGCCCTCTCGCCAACATACAAGCTCCCCAACCAGTCCCTCGTATTTAAGAACAGATTGAGAAGCTTGTATGGGTCAAGTCGATTGAGACGACAAGCGAGAAACGCTATGCGGCAGGCACCGGATCGATAGCCACCTTGCCGTCGGCCAGCACATGAACGCGACCATCGGCGAGCATCTGCACGGCCTCGGGATACAGCACGTGCTCGATATCGTGGATGTGAGACTCGAGCGTGTCGACGTCCCACTCTTCCTCGATGGACAACGCGCGCTGAGCGATGATGGGGCCGCAGTCGTACACCTCGTTTGCAAAGTGAATGGTCACGCCCGTCACCTTGACGCCACGGTTAAACGCGTCTTGAATGGCATGCGCGCCTACAAAACTCGGCAGCAATGCCGGATGCAGGTTGACCACACGATTCTCAAACGCCCGAAGCATCGGGGTGCGGACCATGCGCATGTAGCCGGCCATCACCACATACTCCACGCCGCGCTCGAGCAGAGCGTCCACGATCTTCTGATCGGCAGCGACGGGGTCAGCATAATCCTCGCGGCTCATCACGAGCGTCTCGATGGAGGCTTCCTCCGCGCGCTTGATGCCATAGACGTCTGCGCGACTCGAAACCACCAGCTGGATGCTGGCGTTAAGGCTGCCCTCGGCAATACGGTCGATCAAGGCCTGAAGATTGGTGCCAGAGCCAGAGATAAGCACGCCGATTTTGAGCGGCTCGGCCACGGGAGTATCCGTCGGGCGCGTATAGGGAGCGGGACGGGAAACGTTCTTATCGCTCATCAGAGTATGTCACCTTGCCCGAGCCCTCGACGCAGGCGCCCACACGGAAGGGCTTCTCGCCCATGGCCGCAAGAGCGCGAGCCGTTGCATCCTCGTCCTCCGCGGGCACGATAAGGCACAGGCCAACGCCCATGTTGAAGGTCTTGCACGCCTCGCTGGGGGCAAGCTCGGCATGCTCGGAAATGTAGGTGATGACAGGAGGTACGTCCCAGCCCATCTTGGATCCGTCGCGCTCGACCACGGCGTCGACATCTGCTGCCAGCGCGCGATTGAGGTTCTCGGTGATGCCGCCGCCCGTAATGTGCGCGATGGCGTGCACGTTGGCGCCTCCGCGCAGCAGCTCGAGCACCGGCTTCACATAGATGCGAGTGGGTGCCAACAGGGCATCTGCCAGTGAAAGGCCGCCCAGCTCCTCAAGCGGCTGCTCAAGCTCGGCGCGCTTGGCGGCCGCCTCGGGCGTGCCCGGCACGATACCGTCGACGCCGATAACCTTGCGCACCAGCGAGTAGCCGTTGGAGTGAACGCCCGTGGAAGGCAGACCGATGATTACGTCACCCGGACGGACGTTTGCCGGGTCGATCATCTTGGGGCGATCGACGACGCCCACGGTAAAGCCAGCCAGATCATAATCGTCCGGACGCATGACGCCGGGGTGCTCGGCCATCTCGCCGCCCACAAGCGCACAGCCCGCAAGCTTGCAGCCGTCGGCCACGCCCTTCACGATCTTTGCCATGTGCTCGGCCTCGATATGACCGATAGCCACGTAATCGAGGAAGAACAGCGGCTCGGCACCAGAAGCGAGAATGTCGTTTACGCACATGGCAACAAGGTCTTGGCCCACCGTCTCGTGGCGGTCGAGCAGCTGCGCCAGCACGAGCTTAGTGCCTACACCGTCGGTGCCCGAAATGAGAATCGGGTCTTCCATGTCCTTAAGGGCTGCGGCGGAGAACAGACCGCCAAAGCCGCCAATACCGCCAATAGCCTCGGGACGATTGGTCTCCTTGACCATCTGCTTGATGGCGTCGACCGCGCGACCGCCCTCGGCCGTATCGACGCCAGCGTCCTCGTACGTCACGTGCTTGGTATTCTCGCTCATCGGATTTCCTTTCGCGTGGAGCGGTTTGATAACAAAAAGACACAGGCGCCGAGTCGCGGGTTGCCGCTCCTGGCGCCAAAAGGTGCATTATGCCTCGGGATGATTCTCTTCCCAGCTCTTATCCTTATCCTTCTCGACAATCGCATCGTCTGCAAAGCGCATGGGCTTGGTGAGGTTGCGCGGCTTGTAGCCTTCCATGAACTTGTCGCGACCAAAGCTATCGGGAATAGCCACCGGATAGACACCCGTAAAGCAGGCGTCGCAGTAGCCGCCCTCCGGCATGCACTTGAGCAGGCCCTCGACCGAGAGGAACGCCAGGGAGTCGGCACCGATGAACTCGCAAATCTCGTCGACCGTCTTATTGGCGCTAATCAGCTGCTGCTGGACATCGGTGTCGATGCCATAGAAGCACGGCCAAATGACCTCGGGCGAGTTGATGCGTACGTGAATCTCTTTGGCGCCGGCACCACGCAGCATCTTGACGAGCTGCACCATAGTGGTGCCGCGCACGATGGAGTCATCAATCACGACGATACGCTTGCCCTCGATGTTGTCTTTGAGCGGGTTGAGCTTCATGCGCACACCCATGGCGCGCAGCTCCTGCGTGGGCTCAATAAAGGTACGAGCCACGTAGCGGTTCTTGATAAGGCCCTCGCCATAGCGAATACCGCTCTCGTGAGCGAAACCCTCCGCCGGAGGCATGCCGGAGTCGGGAACGCCAATGACCATATCGGCATTGACGGGCGACTCGATGGCGAGCATGCGGCCCATGTCGTAGCGGCAAGCATAAACGCTCTTGCCGTTCATGATGGAATCGGGACGAGCAAAATAGACCTGCTCAAAGATGCAGTTTGCCGACTTTTCCGCCGCGGGCACGCCCTGCTCGGAAACAAGGCCCTCGTCGTTGATGCGCAAAATCTCGCCCGGGCGAATGTCGCGAACATACTCGGCGCCCACGATGTCGAGGGCGCACGTCTCGGAAGCGACAACCCAGCCGCCTGCCGTAGTGACCTCGGGTACAGGCTCGTTCGCCTCGGTGCTCTCCTCGAGCGAGGGAAGCTTGGCAGCCGCTTTAAGGTCGGCCTGATCAAGGCCGCCGTCTACGAGCTTGCCCAGCACGAGCGGACGGATGCCATACGGGTCACGGAAGGCGTAGAGGGAGCTCTCGTTGATGAGGGTCATGGCGTAACCGCCGCGCACGAGCTCCATGGTCTTGCGGATGCCCTCGCGCAAATGGCCGGTGCGCTGGGTGAAGTAGCCAATGAGCTTGGTTGCTACCTCGGAATCGGAATTTGAGAGGAACGGAACTCCCAGCTCGATAAGCTGACGGCGCAGCTCGTCGGTGTTCACGAGGGTGCCGTTATGCGCGAGCGCGATGATAACCTCGTTGATGGTGGAGAGGTGCGGCTGCGCAGCCTCCCAGCTCTTGGCACCTGCGGTGCCGTAGCGCACGTGTCCCACTGCAAGCTGGCCGGTAAGCGTGGAGAGGTCGGCGTTAGAGAAGACCTGACCGCAAAGGCCCAGATCCTTGCGCACCATAACAGTACCGCCGTCACCCACCGCGATACCCGCCGACTCCTGGCCGCGATGCTGCAGCGCGCGCAAGCCAAAATACGTCAGGCGAGCAACATCGCGCTTTGGCGCCCAAACACCAAAGACACCGCACTCCTCGTGCAGCTGATCCCTATCTTCGTCCAGCTGCTCCGGCTCGGACACACGTCCTGCGGCGGCTTGGGCCGCATGGATGGTTTCTTGAGACATGCTATCCCCTCATGACTCTATGCGTTGGCGTTTACCAACTCATTATACGCACGGGTACGACGGCAAACAGACGGCAACGGAGCCTCTCGAGAAGCTTAGAAAAAAGTCCGCACCCTCAAACGAGGATGCGGACCCATAATTCGATGTGAATGTAAGCGCGGGGCCTTGGCTTGTTGCTCATGGCGTCCCTTGAGCACAGCGACACCGGCGGCGATGCAAATTATGGCCGAAGCCCTCTAAACTCTGCAGTCGCCTTAAGAGCCGCAGCAAATGGCAGAACCTAGGAGATGAGCCCCGCCCTTCGCGCGGCTTCGATGATCCCATCGCCGCGCGCGGTAACGCAATAGGTGTTTTCTAGCTGACCGCCGTTCTCCATGCGGTTGGCGCTCACCGTCAGATAGCCCGCCTCCTCGCACGAAGCAAGGGCACGACGCGCGGTGTCGAGGCTCACGTCCAACTCGTCTGCAAACGAACGAATCGAAGCGCTAACGCCATGGCGCGATGCCCCGCTGCGCTTTTTTACCAGCGCCAGCACATGAACGTCCCGATCACGAACTACGATATCGACGGGCACCGTGAGCGTTACTTTCCTAGACATGCGCCACTCCTCAACTGCGTTTTGGCCGCCATCCAAGATGCTGCAAAACCCCGAGGGGTAAAAGGACAACTCAAGATGGCATCTGCCAATCGACCCATAAAAAGCAATTGGTCTAGAGGAATCGCTGAGCTACAGGTCGATTTTGAAGACCCCCCCCCCGTTATTTAATTTGACGGTTATCATGCGGCCGACCACCGACCCTTCTCGCCCAACGTACTTGTGCGCACGCTTTATGCAACACTCCTGCATCGCGGTCTTGTGATTTTAGTACACCGATGCAAACCCTTCTGATTTCAAGTCGGCACGTCGCGATGCTGCCCTCAGTAAAAAATGCAAAGGGGCGTTGTCTCTTTTAGGAGGCTGCTGGTTTGTATCGATTTGCAAAATACCACCTCATCGCTAGCGCACACGCAATTCGACCGCAATCTCAAACGGACACGGCGGTATTTATTTAGCCATCCCCCAGGCGCAATTGGCACATAATCTTCATATAATAGCAATCGGTACACTACCCTTATGCAACCCGCACACACCGCGCGGAGCGCTATCTTAAATGGGTTACCATATGATTCACGTTTGATTGAAAAAAGGAGCGCTTATGGCGCGCAACATGCTTGATCCAAAAATCGTCACCGAATCGGAAATTCGAGAGCTGCCGCTCATCATTAAAATCTACGGCGGACTCTGCATCGCCTCCGGCGTCGTCTCGATTCCGGTCTACTTGATGTTCTTTGGCTACATTGCCCAGCAACTCATTCAAAATCCCGACACCGTGACCATCGGCGCAAACCCACTTGTAGCCCTTGTCATCGCCATCGTCGGCATATCATTTGCCGTACTCGACACCGTGGCCCTTATCGTTTTTGGCATCTCGCTCATCAAGAATCGCAGACGCCACGCCGCACGCTGGTCATACGCGCTTATCGTCGTCACCATTATTCAGATCATCATCGACATGATGCTCAGCGGTATCGGGTTGCAGCTCATCAGGCCTGCCGCGCAGCTTGTGATCCTCATCACCCTCTCAATCACCGTCGATCCATCGCTTCGCCAGGAGCGCGAGCTGCAGCGTCGCCTGCGCAACATGATCAATCGCGAGGCCGCACGCGATGCCATGCTCGGCCGTGACGAGACGGGCGAGGGGTTCATTCGCCTCAACTTCTTCAATCTGTTCTGGGTATTTATCGCATGCAGCGTCATTGGCCTGGTACTTGAGACCATCTGGCATATGGCTGTGGTGGAGCCAGGTGTTTATCAAGATCGCGCCGGCCTCCTCTTTGGCCCGTTCTCGCCTATCTACGGTTTTGGCGCCCTACTCATGACGGTGGCGCTCAACCGCTTTTATAAAAAGAACCCGATCATCATCTTTATGATAAGCGCATGCATCGGGGCGCTTTTCGAAGTGGCTGTCGCCTGGTTCTTGCAGATATCGTTTGGTGTTGTTGCCTGGGACTACAACCACATGCGCCTCTTTGGCATGCCCGACCCCATCGCCGTGCTCTTTGGCGGCCGCACCTGCACGATGTTCGCTGGCATCTGGGGTTGCCTGGGTCTCGCATGGATTCGCGTGCTCTTGCCGCGCCTGCTCAAGCTTATCAACCGCATCCCCTGGACCTGGCGCTATTCGCTTACGTCCATCTGCACGCTTCTCATGCTTATCGACGGCGTCATGACCCTGCAATCGCTCGACTGCTGGTTCGAGCGCGTAAGCGGCCTCACCCCGCAAACGCATGTCGAACAGTTCTATGCCGCTCATTTTGACGACGATTATATGCAGCATCGCTTCCAAAGCATGACGATCACGCCGCAAGATACCAGCCGCGTGCTCAGCGACAAGGACAGTGCAGCCTAGCTCCCCAGGACGCATATATGACAAAAGTCCACGGGTTTGTTTTGTCATATTTGTCGGTAGCGCGGGGGCCTGCACGCCGGTTTGGCTTGGGAGCCGGACCAGATGAGTGGCGGTTATTCATTCGTTTGTAAATGAATGGCGGCTTTTGAATCGTTTTTGGGCTCCATGCAGCGTCCAGATGCACGTTCTTCCGCCGCTCATTTCAAAATGCGCGATTTACCGCCACCCGTTTCGCGGCGGCATAGACAGCTCCGGAAAACGTTCAAAAAACGGAGATGCGCTTTGCAGCACATCTCCGACAGTAGACGAGTAGCCCAAAACGCGAGCGTTATCGATTCAAAATCCCAGTTCGCCGTACCGACGGCTTGCGCGTGCGGGAGCACGGCGGCAAAGTGCCTTAGTTCGCAGAGCCCTGTCCCTCGACGCGCGGTTGTGCCTCCACAACCGCACACACCATGGCAGCTCGCGTGGTACGCGGGATAATCTCGCCTGCACAGGTCACGAGCGTAAGAACCTGTTTTGCCTTTTTGACATCCTCCCCCGCAGTGCTCGACTTCGCCTTTGCCTGGCCAAGCATATCCTCAAGATACGCGGTGAGCGTCTTATCGGACGCGTCGAAGTTAGTGCGACGGGCGTCGACATAGGTGTCCTCGACCTGCGCGGTAAACATCGGCTTGAGCACATAGGTGGTATCGCGCGTGATGTAGTACACCTTGCCGATTTTGTCGAAATCACCCTGATTGAGCGTATTGTCAATTGCCTTGAACATAGAACCGTCGTTCATATGATGGCCGTAAATGGTGGTTTGCTCGTCCACCAAGCCCGGAGCCGTATCGTCCATGTCCATGAAGATGGTGCCCGAACCATTGCCCGAAGCATCAAAAAGCCTGCTCAGATATGTTGTGTTGTTGCTGGTCTGAACCACGGGGTAATTGATCACCGTGCCCGGGACATAAATCCAGCCCACAATATCCGGATTGATCTGCGCCAAGGCATTGAAGTCCACGCTGGGCACGTCATCGCCTTTATCGCCCTTGACGGCATACTGCTCAAGCTGCTTATAGCATGATTGCGCCTCTTGATAGCCCAGCTGAGCCTTGATGAACAGGCCTCCGGCAACCAGCAAAAGGGCTATACCCACAATAATAAAGATGAGAGGCAGTATCTGCTTTTGCTTGCGCGGGGGACGATTATCACCGCGACCGCCTTTGGCTCCACGCTCCGGAGTGCGAGGCGGCACAGAACCACCGGCGCGGACCGGGCGCGGCTGCTTTGCGGACGAGTGATGCGTGGAAGCGGCAACCACAGGGGCAACTCCCTTCGGGGATGTCATCTGGTTTTGTGAGGTCCGAGGTGTCTGCACGGGAATCCGAGCAGTAACAGCCGCGGCACTATGGGAAGCGGGCGTGGTGGCAGGAGACACGGAACGCACAGCGGGCGCGACATGCGCTGGCGCCTCGTCAGGCTCGGCAACCTCGGGATGATACGCAAAGGGGTCAAAAGACGAGGTCGTTGTAGATGCAGACGCCGAGGGCTTTGCGCGAGACGCTCCAGAAACGGCGACGCTCGAAGAAGCCGGTGCCGTCGCACGCGAAGCAGGTTGCTTTGCGGCGCGGGATACCGTAGCCGGAGCAGCCGCAGGCGAAGCGATTGGCCGCACGGCACGCGTGGCAGAGGCCGCGTTTGCCGTTGCCGCGCCGGCAGACGATGCACCGGACGTGCCGCGCGACGAGGCAATGCGCATGAACTCGGCGGTCTCCCAAGCAGAAGGGTTACTCGCCGATGTGGATGGGCGCGTCGGAAGCGTCACGGGCTTGGGCGCAATCTGCGCCGCCACCTGCGTGGCAGAAGGCTGTTCGGCCTTGGGCGACGTCGCATAGCGCGCGCCCACAGGACGAGGCGTCCATGCAGGCTCGAAGGCGTCTGCCGCAGCCTTTGGATCGGGCGTGGCCGAAGAAGCAGCCGGGGTAGATGCGAAATGCGAGCCGGCCTTCACCATGCGCACACGCGACTGCCCCGCCACATGACGACCACCCGGCATAGCGCCTCCTCTATCGGTACGTGCCATATCAGCCATGCTCTTCCCCATTTCTTAAGATGTCGAGTTTAGGCCTCGGCCATCTCGCGCTTCATGTTCTCGATCACCGTACGATACTCGGGCATCGTGGCACCCAGAATCTGGGTGGCAAAAATCGCCGCATTCTTGGAACCGTTGATGGCAACGCAGGCAACCGGCACGCCAGAGGGCATCTGCACCATCGAGAGAAGCGAGTCGAGGCCGCCCAGGTCGGAGGTCTTCATAGGCACACCGATGACGGGCAGCGGCGTGAAGGCGGCAACAACGCCGCCCAGATGAGCGGCCTTACCGGCAGCAGCGATAATCACCTTGATACCACGATCGGCCGCAGTAGCCGCCCACTCATGCACCTTGTCGGGAGTGCGATGCGCCGAAGCGATAACCAGCTCGTACGGAACGCCCAGGCGTTCAAGCTCCGCAGTGCATCCCTCCATGGTAGGAAGATCGGACTTAGAACCCATGATGATACCGACAACGGGCGTTTTCTCTGTCATATACATGCCTCCAGATTGAGAGCGGCCGCGCGAATGTCCGCGCCCCTTACCTACAACGTGTTCAGTATAGACGCGCCAAGCGATGTCTGGCAGATTGGCGTAGCTTTTCCCCAATCGTCCTCGCGAAAGCGTCTGTTATGCAACGGCGAGAACTCGCGTTTATGCACGAGTTCTCGCCGTCACTGTGGCGTCCAACCGAAAACGCCTAATTATTGAGCCGTGATTTTTCTATCGAGAGCGACGCTTGGAAGCGATCACGCGAGCCGCGCCAAGAGCAGCCACGCCAGAGGTACCGGCGATTGCTGCACCCAGAAGCGAAACGTCACCGGTCTTGGGAAGCTCCTTCTTGGAAGAAGCAGAGGGCTTGGCCGAAGGCTTGCCGTTACCCGAAGGCTTGGTGCCGGTGTTGCCGTTGCCTCCCTGCTCGCCGTTGCCGGGCTGATCCGGGTTGGGCTTGTCGGGGTTGGGCTTGTCGGGGTTGGGCTTGACCTCGGCCTTCTTGAGGCCAGCGCGAGCATCGGTCAGGGCTTTGAGGGCGGCGTTCACCTGGTCCTGGGTGGCGCCATCGCTCGCGAGCACCTCGCGGGCAGCGCCGAGCGCGGACTTGAAGCCGGCCCAGGTCTCGGCGGTGTAGTCGTCCTCGGCCAACTTGGCGGCCTCGTCGACGGCCTTCTGGAGCTCGGCCTTGTCGACGACGGGCGCGACGGGCTTCTCGGCGAGGGCCGCGCGAGCATCGGTCAGGGCCGTGAGGGCGTCGTTCACCTGGTCCTGGGTGGCGTCGTCGTTTTCGAGCACCTCGCGGGCAGCGCCGAGCGCGGACTTGAAGCCGGCCCAGGTCTCGGCGGTGTAGTCATCCTCGGCCAATTTGGCGGCGTCGTCGACGGCCTTCTGGAGCTCGGCCTTGTCGACGGCGGGTGCGGCCAGTGTGATGTCGAACTTATCGAGTCGAGGAGCGTCTGCGTTACCGGGGGTGCCGACCGTAAGGGTAGTTGTTCCGGCCTTCTTGGCAACAAGGTCAAACGTCACGGTCTTGAGCTCGGTCGGGTTTGTGCCGCCAGCGCTGACCGAATCAACAGCCTCAAACACGCCGGCATTGTCACTCAGCTTGACAGCGTTAGCCGCAGAACCAGAGAAGTACGTAAGCGTCACGCGGTAGGTACCGGGGCGCTCGACCTTCACGCGGTAGGAGATAGCGTCACCGTTCATGATGGCGTCCACAACCTTACCGTCGCTGGCGCCGTTGAGGTTCATGACCGTCATGGGATACGTGTCGCCCCACTGATTGGTGTCATTGGAATGATCATCGACCATCGTGCCGTCTTCGGCCTCGATCGTCACGGTCTTGCCCGACTTGGTTGGGAAAGCGAAGGCCGAGGCCTCGACGAGGGCCGCACGAGCATCGTTGAGGGCCTTGAGGGCGTCGTCGATCTGGGTCTGCGTTGCGCCCTCATTGTCGAGCACGCCCTGAGCTGCAGTAAGGGCAGTCTGGAAGTTACCCCAAGACTCAGCCGAGTAATCCTCGGCGTTCAGCTCGCCAGCCTTATCGACGGCCTTCTGAAGCTTGGCCTTATCGGCAGCAGCCTTCTTCAGCGTGATGTCGAACTTGTCCAAACGCGGAGCAGAAGCGGAGCCGGGGGTACCAACCGTAAGAGTGGTTGTTCCGGCCTTCTTGGCAACAAGGTCAAACGTCACGGTCTTGAGCTCGCGCGGGTTCGTATGGCCAGCGGAGACAGAGTCGATAGCCTTGAACACGCCGTTATCGTCGGAGAGCTTAATTGCGTTGGACGCAGAGCCCGAGGAGTAGGTAAGCGTCACGCTGTAGGTACCGGGGCGCTCGACCTTCACGCGGTAGGACACAGCGTCGCCGTTATTGATGGCGTTCACGATCTTGCCGCCGCTTGCACCCTCAAAATCGGTGATCTCCATGGGGTAGTTACCGCCCCACTGATCCCTGTCATTCGAGTGGTCGTCGTGCAAGGTGCCATGCTCGGCCTCGATCGTTACGGTCTTGCCCTCCTCCGTCGGGAAGGCAAACGAGAGATTGTCCATCGCGGCCTGCAGGGCCTTCATAGCCGCTCGAACATCGGCACCCCTGACGTCACCGTTATCGGCGGCGTTGCGAGCGGCCTCAATGGCGGTGGTCAGCGCGGCTGCGGAATCGGCATTGAAGTTATCGGTATCCAAAGCCTCGGCGCGAGCGATGAGCGCATTGCACGCAGCGTCGAGGTCGGTGATGGTAACGTCCGCCACACCGTGGTAGCCAATGACGGCACCCTCGCCGGCCTTAACCGCAAGGGAAACCGAGAACTGCTTGTCACCATCGGCGGCAGAGCCGGTCACGACGCGACGGGTCTTGATATCAACCGGCTTCTCGGTCTCGCCCTCTGCGAAGGTAACCTCCTGAGGCGTGGTGTCGAAGTTGTCCTGGATGGCGGAGCCGGGCTCGGGCTGGACGACCAGCGTTACGGAACCCTTGGAGCCGCCGGCACGACGAATGGTGAAGGTGTGGGTGCTGTCCTCATCCATGGTGACATTGGTCTCGGTGAAATCGAACATACCGGTGCTACCGTTATTCAGGTAGGCAGCGGCGTCGATGCCGACGGTACCCGTAGCCTTAATGACGACGTTATGCGTACCAGCGTCAAGCGTCTCGGATTCAAAGAGCAGCGCCGGAACCGTGCGCGAGGTGCCGCGCGTATCGACCGTCTGGGCTGCACCGCCGTCGATAGAGACGGTAAACGTGCTGTGGTTGGGGTCCTTGGTGCCCACGATGGCGAACTTGGTGCCCGTAAAGCTAAAGGAGGCCGTGGCTCCCGACTGCGTGGTCCACATGCTCGTGCCCTTAAAGCAGCCGTCGATCTTCTCGTCGTTCCAATTACCGGTCTTGGTCATCTCGGTGTTATCGATACCGGTCATGCCCTCGGGCAGCGGAGCCGGCTTCTCAAAACCGCGGGATGCCTTGAACAGGCCCACCTCGGAAATCTGCGGCAGACTCAGGTTCTCATCGCCAAAATTGTGGGTCGTGAACGTAACCTTGACAGCCGTGGCAGTCACTGCGGTACCACGAACCAGACGCTTAGCGCCAATCGTGCCGCCTCGACCAAAGTCGGTCCAGGCGCCGTTCTCCTCGGTCTGGTAGGAAACCGTAAAGCCGGAGATGCGCTGGCCGTTCTGGATTGCCTCCTCGATGGAGACGATGTCGAACGTCGTGGGCTTGGGCAGTTTGATGGTGAGCGTCTGGTTGGCAGCGCTCTTGGCGCACCAATACGTATCGTCCTTGCCGTCCAGAACCTTGGAGGCACCATAATCCTCGCTGTCGTTCCAGGTGCTGCTGGCCTGGGCCGTGGCAGCAGCGCGACCGTGATCGTTGGCACGCGTCAGATCGTCCTTGAACGAATCCTTGATGTTTTGGCCAAACTCGCGAACGCGGTCGGCGATAGCGGGGTCGAGCTTGCCCTTGTTGTTGGGCGGTACGTTCAGCAACAGCGGAGCACCGTGGCCGACAGACTGGAAGTACATGTTGCCCAGCTCGGTGAGCGTCTTGGGAGTGTTCTTGGTCGTGCCCCAGAACCAACCGGAGGTGATGCGAGAATCGGCCTCGGGAACGAGCCACTTGTCGCCATCGGGGAAGCCCTTGCTGTAGCCACCGCTCAGATTGGTGTTAAAGCCGTTGTCGGAGCTGGAATCGGTCTTGCACGGACCCCAGGTGGTGTCGTGCGCAAGGCCGTTCTCGTTGCCGATCCAGCGAATACCCGCAAAGGTGCCGCCCTGGAAGATCAGGCAATCCTCGGTCTGGAGCTCCTTGATGGTGTTGTACCAACGCTGGAAGTCGTAGACCTGGGCATTGGCGCCGGAACCCTTGGCGCCGTCCATCCAAACCTCAACGAACTTGCCGTTGTTACCGTACCTCTTATTGCCCAAGATCTCCCTGAGCTGGCCATCGTAGTAATAGTTGTAGTTGACCTTGGGATCGGTCGAGGTGCCGATACCGGTATCCTCACCATTGGAATAACCATATGATGCGTCATGGATATCCCAAGGGGACAGATAGAGACCCATATCCAGATCGTACTTGGTGCAGGCAGCCGAAAGCTCGGCAAGGATATCGCCCTTGCCGTCCTTGTACTGGGTGACGCCGCCCATGTCGTACTCGGTTAGATTGGACTGCCAGATGCAGAAGCCATCGTGATGCTTGGCGGTTACGACGAGCCTCGTAAAGCCAGCGTCCTTGATGGTCTTGACATAATTATCGGCGTCGAAGTCCTCCGTAAGCGTAAAAATCTCGCTCGGAGCCTTATTGCCGTAGTGCTCGCCCCACTCTATCTCGTTGAACGTGTTGGGGCCAAAGTGGCAAAACGCTGCAAGTTCGTCCTTCTGATATGTGTACTGCGCGCTGCTGGGAACAACGGCATTTTGCTGAGGCGCATCGGCGGCAAACGCGGGCGCGGGCGTCGCTGCAAGCGGCCCCGCCGCTGCAAAGAGCAGTGCCGCAGACAGTAACGCTCGGACTCCCGCCCTCTTTAAGCTTCCTACGTGTTTGATCATGCCTTCCCCTTCAGTTTTTGAACATCAAGCCAGGCGCCGATACGCCCGCCTCCTATAACAGTAAGAGGGGCGGGCTTGTATACATCAAGCCCGCCCCATCGTATGCCATTAACGGCGGCGTGAACGGCAAAGAGCCGCAGCACCGAGGCCGGCAAGGACCATCGGGGCGATCATCGACACGTCACCGGTGCCCGGCAGGCCGGAACCCTTCGAAGGCTTGCCAGGCTTGTTCTGGCCAGACCCTCCCTGTTGGCTGCCATTACCCGTGCCGGGCTGCTCGGGCGTAGGCGCGCCCGAACCGCCAAAGGCGCCCATGGCCGCGTTAAGCGACTCGAGAGCGGCGGCAACCTCATCGGCAGAACCACTCTTAAGCAGGACCTTGGCAGCTGCGATGGCGTTTGCAAGCTGGGCCTTCTGCTCATCGGTACCGTTGGCGGTATCCAGGTTCTCGGCCTTGGCGATAGCGTCCTTAAGGGCGCTCACGTTGACCAGTGCCTTTAGAGCATCGGCAATCTTGGTGCGCGCGGCAGCGACCTCGTCGACAGAACCGTCCTTAAGAACTTCCTCTGCCTCGGTGATAGCAGCGTTGAGCTGAGCCATCGAGTCCTCGGTGTAATCCTTGGCCTGAGCCTTCTTGGCAGAAGCAATGTCGGCCTTGAGTGCCTTGACGTTGACCAATGCGGCCTTGGCATCGGTAATAGCCTGGGCCAGGTTGGCGTTATTGGCCGAATCGTGCGGAGCCTTGGCGGCCTTAATGGCGGCAGCGAACGGCGCCCAGCTTGCCTCGGTGTAGTCGGCCTTGTCGAGCTTCTCGGCCTCGGCGATGACCTTGTCCAGATCGACAGCGGGGCGCAAGACAAGCGCGCGCTTGGCACCATTGAGCTTGGTGGTCGCTGCAGCAACCTGCTCGGCGGTACCGTTCTTAAGGGCAGCGGCAGAGTCGTCGAAAGCCGCCTTGTAGGCGTTATAAGATTCATCGGTATACAGCTTGCCATTCGTCTTCTCATACTCAGCGCGTGCGGCCCTGAGCTCGCTGGCATCGACCAGTTTGTCCTCGGCAGCCTCAAGCGCGTCCAGAGCGGCCTTGAGCTGCTTCGGCGTGGCCTCGGCGTTGGCAACCAGCTGCTCAAGAGTGTTCATGGCGTCACGATAAGCGGCGGCGCTATCGGTCGTGTACTTATCTGCAGCAGCGTTAGCTTCGCCATACAACAGCTTGGCGTCGGCAAGAGCAACCTTGGCGCGCTGCAGAGCGCTCTGGTCATAGGCCAGCGCGTCCTTCTTTGCCTTGAGCGCGGCAAGCAAAGCCTCGCCCTCGGACTTAGCGAGCTCATCGGGGTTGGCAAAAGCCTGCTCGGCCTCGGCATAGGCGTCTGCATATGCCTGATAGCTCACAACGGTGTACTGGCCATCATCGTTAGAGACCTTCTTGGGAAGAGCCTCGCCCGTATACTTCTCGACACCGGCGGCGTTTGCAGACCTCAAAGCGGCGGTCACGGAATCGACCGTCGTCTGCGTGGCCTTGGTGTTGGCGAGCGTCTCCTTCGCAGTGGCGAGAGCCTTGTTGAAGGCGTCGGCGGTCGACTTGGTCCAACCGCTCACGTCCTTACGGTCAAGTTCATCGATAGCAGCCTGGAGCGCCGTGATGTCAGCAGGATTGGCGTCATCGATCAAGAAGAACTCGGCAATCTGGGGAGCCGTACCGTCCCAAGTGATCGTGATGTTCTTCACGGCAGAGAAGGTGGAGCCGGCGGCACGGGTAAGCGTGCCAAAGCAGAACTCGCTCACGGGCTGGTTGAGCGTGCCCAGCTCGACATCCGCCGTCTTGCTGTAGGCAGCATCGGTGTAGACCGTAGCGGTTACCTTGGCATTGGAAGGAGTGCCGGCAGAAACGATACGAACGCCCGAGTACACCTTGCCACCCTCGGCAATGGGCTCGGAAACGTGATACACCAGAGTGCCCTTGTTGTCCTGCGGCTGCCAAGCGGTCTTGGTGTCGCCATCGGCAAGGTTGGCAGGGGTTTTGCCCTTCACCTCGGTGCTCGAGGAGTCAAAGTCGGCATCGCCGTAGGTGCTCACGTACTCGCCGCCGTTGATGCGAATCTCACCGATCTCGATCCAGCGCTGCGTATAGGTCGCGGTAAAGCGGATGCGCATGTAGCGACCGGTCACGTTGAGCTTCTCGGTACCGTTGGGATCGCTATCGTTGGTAGCGGTGACATCGGTCTTGGGGTTAGCCGTGTACATGTTGCCCGGGTTCTTGGTGTCATGCGTGAGCCAAGCTGCGGTCTTGGCGGTGTCGCTGTTGAACGTGTTGGAGATCTGAGCGTCGGGGCCATTGATCTTGAGAACCTCGGTCCACTCGCCATCGGCAGCGTCGGGGCTGTCGGCGACCTCGATAACACCCTTGCGGATGAAATCGTAGGTGGTCTCGGGGACATAGTAGGCAACAGAATTGATCGTGCGCTCCTGGCCCAGGTCGAACACGATTGTGTTGCCCTCGGTGGCACCCTGGGTGTTCTTGAAGGTGGTGGAAAGGTCGCCGTCGAAGATCTTCGAAGCGTCAAAGTTGCCCAGGTCGCCCTTTACATACGAGGGAGCCTTGACCGTCTTGTAGCTCGCGGAGAAATTGGCAAACGTCACATCGCAGGCAGCGGATGCCTTGATACCCACAAAACGAGCCTGGACAGGCTTCTTGGCACTGGCGTAGTCAAGCCACTCAAGTGCGTTCTGGGAGTACACAACCTTGGCACCTGCGGGAAGCGTCATGCCGTCGGTGTTGATGGTGACGTCGTTGCGCACGGCGCCCAGATCAACCGCCAGATAGTTATTGGCGCCAAAAGAAACGGTGCCATCGGAAAGCTTGACGTTGCCATCCTTGCCCGTGGCCTTGAGGGCAACGCCGGAGATGTCGGAGCGGATGGTGCCGGTGCTGGCTTCCTTGCCCTTAGAGGTAGCGATCTCGCAGACCTTCCACCACTTGGCGGTGTCCTCAGTCGCGCGCACGCGAATGCCGCGAATCTGCACGTTCTCGAAATCAAACTCCTGCTCACGGCTCGACGTTATATCGCCGCACTTGACCCAGTTGGCACCATCGACGGTGTACTCGAGCGCACCGGCAGAAAGGTTGTCGTTACCCTGGACATAGCGCACGTGGCCCACAGTCTTGGGAGCGGAGTAGGTAACGGTGATGGTATCGCCGCTCTTGATATTGCCGCCGCCGGAGTTGTGCTTAACCCAAGCGTACGTATCCTCGTTGCCGTCGACTACGCGGGAAAGCGCGTAGGACTGGTACACATCCAGGCCCGTGCTCGTAACCGTAGCGGTGGGCTCGGTCGCGGAGGTTGCACCCTTGGTGGCGAAAAGCTCATAGACCTTCCACCAAGACTTGGTAGCAGCAGTGTTCTTAACGCGAATGGCCTTTGCCTTAACGGCGCTAGGCAGCGTGATAGTCTGCGTAGCAGTGCCGTCGATATCGCCAGCCTTAATCCACGTGCCGGCCTCGTTTTGGTACTCGAGCACGCCGGCGTTGATGCCGTCACCAGAGGTAGGCTCGTTGCCATTGCGTGCCGCCTGCACGAAGGTGAACGTATCGACCTCGGAGGTCTTGGTAAACGTAAGGGTCACCGTGGCGTTAGGTTGCGTGGTATCGCGGATATTGTACTCGGGGTCGCCGGCATTGGCCTTCTTGTACTGAAGGTGCGCATAGGTCGAGACGTTGCCGTCGTTGATGTTGGAGAGCGACTGTGCGGCCAAAACCTGGCCATCGATGGTCACCGCGCCTGCGACGGGCTGGCCCTCGGGAGCCTGCTCCTTTTTGTTGACCTGAATCTCGTAGATGGTCGGCCAAGCGTCGCGACTGTTGTCTTGCGTAGCAATGAGACGGACGCCATAGACACCCTTGATGTCCAAGCCGGTGATGGTGACGGTCGTGCCGGTCAGGTCTCCTTGGCCCTCAACATCGTTCCAATTCTTGCCGTCATACGTCTGAAGCTTGGCGTGCTGCATGTAGTCGGCACCGTTACCCTGGATAAAGGTCACATTGGTGAGATCGAACGGCTTGCTCTTGATCATGCCAAAGTAGGTGCCGGCCGTAAGCTTGTTGGGGTTTTTGTAAACAACACCCGTATTTGCTTTGCCGTCAAAGACGTTTTCGGTCTTACCCTCGGGGGTGTCGGTGCGGCTGGTCACAAACTGCGTGGTGTCGGCGTTGGGGTTTGCCGCAAGCGTAGCGCGCTGGGCGAGATTGGCATCAAGCGCGTTGATCATCGGCATGATGTAGGCGTTGCCAACCGTTGCATACTCGGTGTGGTCTACGTAGTGGAAGCCATGCTTGCGCGAAGCGGCCAGGGCATCGGAGCCCTCGGAATACTTGGAAAGCATCTTGGAGCTGTCGCCAGCAAGATCGGCCTTGAGCGCCTGGAGCTCGGCGATAGCGCCGCGCGTCACGTCATCCCACGTATCGATCCAGTACACAATCTGGCCAAGCATGGCCTTGTTGCCAGCGTTGGAACGATAGGTCTTCGCGGCCTTCTGCAGGTCGCCGAAGAGCGCAATCATGTCATCGCAATCCTGCGCCGTGACCGAACCAGAGGCGATCTTGCCCTGGAAGGCCTGAAGCTCGCTCTTGATGTTGGCAGACTCGCGGCTCTCAAAGACCACGCCACCACCCGTGTAGCGCTTCATGTGGCGGCTCAGCTCGCGCAAAGCATCCGAGCCCTTCGTGGCAGTGGGAGAGTTATGGTCAACATAGGAGAACGAATCCTCCCACGCCTGGTCCGCGTGCTCCTGGCTCTTCCACAGGTTCCAGGAGAAATCGGCGTTCATGAAGATAGCGGCCTTGGAAGGCTCGGACTGCTGCATGGGGTTGAGGACGACGCCTTGAACCTTGCCGGGCTGGACATCGGTTCCCAAAGCGTTCTCATAGCCACCCATGGACAGCGTGTTCTTGCTGTTGTCGGTACACGGCCAGTTGATCCACATGAAGGGAGCAACGCCAGAATTGTTGGTGAAGGACGACGTGAAGTTGTTGTCGACCTTGCCCCATACACGGCCGCCGGTATTGATAACCTGGACGTTCTTGGGCAGGTTGGCATACCAGGACTCGCCCCAGCCCATGTAGTTCACAGGGCAGAAAATAAGCGTGTCTTTGAGACCAGGGTACTTAAGCGATCCGTCGGCGTTCTTCTCGGTCTGCTTCTCGTGCAGCCAATCGGTCATGTCATTGCAAAGCCTGGTGTACAGAGCGCTGCCCTGGTTGCCGGCATCATCGGCAAGGATAGAGATCTGGCGAACGCCGTGATCCATAACCTGGGTGAACTTCTTTTTAAGGATTGCCACGGACGAATCGTAGTTAGAACTCGTGATGGGATTGTGCATAAACGGATGGAGTGCGAACACGAAGCGGCACTTGGAGGCGTTGCCGGCCTCTGCAAGCGGTTCGATCTTCTCGGTCAGCTCTTCCTCAGTGTAGAGCTCACGCCACTTGGCATTGTGCTTGGGATCATCCTTGGGGGCGTAGACATATGCGTTGAGCTTGTAGTAGCCACCCCACTGCATCAGGTTCACGCGATCCTCAGTGCTCCAAGGATTGCCATAGTAGCCCTCGATAAAGCCGCGCGTCACCACGTCCGCATAGTCGGACATGGTAAAGGTGCGCAGCTTGGCATCGGGAGTCTGCTGCAGAATCTGATAAAGCGTGGTCAGGCCATAGTAGGCGGCATCGGTGGTCTTTCCCAATACGATAACGCGGTCGGGCTCGGTGCCGTCAGACGGAAGCGAAGCCAAGACATAGGAATCGTTGTGGTCGAACAGGCCGTCCGTATAGGACAGCTTGCCATCTTGCACCAACTGGTCAACATAGGTGTCAACCGCGCCGCCGGAGCCTTTGACGCCCACAAGAACCGTCGTCACGGTGCTCTTGGAAGGAATGGCGTCAACGCTCTTTGCTTTAATACCCTTCAGCGCCAAAGCTTCATCAAGGCGGCTGATGGTATCGGCATCGATACCGGACTCTGTAAGCACGCTTGCTTTGTTGCGCAGCGTCTGCGCACCGTTGCCGTACACCATGCTGTGCGGCGTGGGGTACAGCTTATATTCGGCCGCCGCATCATCGGCATAGGCCGAAAACGGAGCCAAACCGCCCAAGCAGGCAAGCATAACCGCTGTGACAGCGAGCAGCTTGGCTATCATCCGTTTCTTCATCTCTTAAACCCTTTCTTGAGGCAGATCTTCATCCGACTTCGTGCTATCGACGACGGTTCTTGACATACAGCACGACACCGGCACCGACGACAAGCAAGCCCACGACACCCGCGGCCGCGATGTACATTGCCTGATCATCACCGGTCTTAACCAGGGTGCCAGGCTTCTTATCGCCCTTTTTGCCCGTAGTCGAATCGCCCTTGTTGGACCCAGTGGTACCGGAGCCGCCATTGCCGCCATCAGAAGCGCCCGGCTTGTCAGGGTTGGGCTTATCCGGATTCGGCTTATCCGGGTTAGGCTTATCCGGGTTAGGCTTATCAGGGTTGGGCTTGTCGGGGTCGGGAGTAACGGGATCCGGAGTACCAGGACGCAGGCCCAGCATCGCGGAGCGCAGCTTGGCCTTGGCATCGTTCACAGCCTCGAACGTGGGGTTATCGCTCGCCGCGACATCCTTGGCATCGGCAAGCGCGCTCTCGAGCTTCTTCCAGGTAGCCGTCGTGTACGAATTCTTGTCGAGGCCCTCGGCCTGCTCGATCAGAGCGGCAAGACCATCGAGGTCAACCGTCTCGTCGATGACGCGAACGCGAATTTCGCCAGCGGTTGCAAACTTGTTCCTATTTGCGGCAGAGTCGCCGTCGGTCTCGTCAAAGTAGAGCTTGACGTCAGTTGCGGCGGCAACAGGCTTGTCGAAGGCGATGTTCTTGGCGCCCGCACTGGACTCGAGCGTACCCTCGGCAACCTTCGTATAGGTGCTACCACCGTCGGTGCTTACCTCGACATGGTATTTGGTCAAGCGGCCATTGGAGCTACCGATACGCGGCACGTACACCATACCGCTCACCTTGGCGGGAGCAGCAAGCTTAACGTTGAACCAGTGAGGCATGGCATTGTCGGCAGGAGCGCTCCATTTGCTGTGCCAGAAGCTGGACTCGTCACCATCGACGGCAGCCGCAGCAGGACCGTTGGGAGCGGTCTCGCCGGTCTTCTCCTCGGAGCAGGCTGTAGCGGTCACGCCCTGAGCAAAGTTGTTGTCTGCAGATTTAAGCTCGAGGCCCTCAATTGCCTCGGTGAGCGTCTTCGTGTAGGCATCAACCGTATCCTGCATGCTCACCGGCAGGTCGCGCTGGATGCTATTGCGCGCAGACGTGAGTGCCGCAACGGACTCGTCGGTATAGACAGACAGGTCGGAAGGAATTGCGGCAAGCAGGGCGTCAAGCTTGCGGTAATCGGCAGGCTTGTACTTGACGTTGGCAACGCGGTCGTTGATCTGCTGCGCGAGATTGGCAATCTCGGCGGCATTGGGGTTGACCTGGTTGACAAGAGCGCGAGCCCGCTCAACGAGCTTCTCGAGCTCGGCATCGTCCGCACCGGCAGCGAGCACGGAGCGGGCCTTGAGCTCGGCATTATCGAGCGGCATGGTGGTCGCAAACGTAGCGTTACGCGTCAGACGAACATCATCGACGTAACCCGTGAAGGCATTCGTCTTGCTGCCGATGCGTTTGACCGGGAACATGCAGGTGGCCTTGAGCTTATTGTTGCCATCCCGACCGATGGTCTCCTTGAGTTCGCCATTCACATAGAGCGAAACCTTGCCCATGCCCTCGTTCTTGAACTCAAGCTCAACCCACTCGTTCATGGGAAGCGTGTAGTTGAAGGAGTAGTCATGGTTCTCGCGGGTAATACCGACCTTACCGGTCTTTGCCTGAACGGCCTTGATGGAGCCATAGGGGCTCTCGAACAGGATCTGATCCTTGTCGCTCGTGGCATCGGTGCGCTTGACCTTCACGCGCAGATCGTTACCGAGACCGGCGGTCTCAAGATCGGAATCCAGCGCGACATAGCTCTTGCCGCCCTTGAGCTCGAGCGCCTTCTTAAAGTCGACGTCGACGACCTCGGCGTTCTTGGCAGACTTCAGGTTGAGGCTGTTGCCGTTGCCCGAGGCATCGTTGGCATCGTCCATACCAAGCTGCATGACGGTACCCTCGGCATTGGCCGTGGTCTCGTAGCCAAAGTTGGTATTGGGGGCGTCGCCGAGCTTCTTGGCAGTAGTCTTTGCAGCGGAGACATCGGCTGTGCCCTTGCCCCAGGTGGCAGCAGCATACAGGCCAGCGGAGTTGGTGATGCGGTCGTAGACATCGTACTCGGAGATGCCATTTTCCTTCTTGCCGCACATGTCGTTCCAGACGGCAAAGGCACCACCGATCATCTGCTCGTCGCCGGCGGGAATCGTAACGTTGTTGTAGTTGTTAATCGCAGAGTTATAGATAGTGTTGTCGTTGAGGTAATCGAAGTAATAACCGGCGTTGGGGACGATGTAATACCTGCTGTCGATGCAGTTGATCAGGTCAAAGCCGAGGTTGTACATCTCGTCCATCTTGGCCCAGCCTGCGCTCCAGAGGTTCATCTGGCGGTGCTGGCCGGCAGCACCCTTACCCTGAACGTCAACGGAACCTTTGATCCAGGTGAGGCTGCCCCACACGCGAGCGGTGCGGCCCGAATCCTCCATGTGCTTAAAGAGGTCGTTGACGAAATTGCGGTATGCGTTGCCGTCGGCCTCGTACTCGTCAGCGCCAATATGAACCATGGTCTGGTTGTCAAAGACAGGGTTGGAACCGGTGAGGTACTCATCCCAGATGGAAAGCGCGAACTCGAGCGACTCGTCATACTTCTGAGCCAGGTTAAGGTGGTCGTTGCCACGACGCGTCATGGACTTAGGCGTACGCAGGTCGGGACGCACGTTGGTGAGTGCCAGGGAATGTGCCGGCATATCGAACTCGGGAACGATGTTGACACCGAGGTCACGCGAATGCTGAATGAACTTGCGGAAATCGTCTTTGGAGTACCACACGTCGGTGCTCGTCAGATCGGCCTTGTTCTTACCGTTGTTGCCACCCTTCTTGATATCGGACTCCAGACGGAAGCCGCTATAGGCAGTGTTGACGGTGTCGTCCGAGTACTCCTCGACCCAAATGTAGTTGTCGGAAAGGTGCACCTGGAAATCGTTGAGCTTAAACCAGGAGAGTTGCTTGCTCATCTGCTGGAGCCACTCAAGCGAGAAGGTCTTGCGGCCCACGTCGAGAATCAGACCGCGTACCTTATACAGCGGGTAATCGCGGGTGATGCCCTGCGGGATGGAACCGTTGCCGGTCTTGAGGGCCTGCAAAATAGTGCGGGTGGACCAGTAGGCACCCGTCTTGGTCTCGGCCTTGACGCTCACGGAATCGGTGATCTCCATGAGATAGCCCTCGTCCTGAAGACCAAGGGACGTGTCGGTGGTCTTAGAGAGCAAGATGTCGCCCGCGTTGGCGGAGCTGCCCTTAACGACCGCGAGCTCGGAGCCAAACAGGTCCTTGTAATCGGCGGCCAGCTCGTTGGCAGCCGTCTTGAAATCGTCGCTGTCATAGACAACACGGGTCTGCGCGGTAGGAGCAAAGGAGCCGGAGCGACCCTTCCACTCGCGCAGCTGCGGCAGAACCTCGGGAGCGGTGTTATCGCCCGCTTCGACCTGGAACTTACCGGGAACGGTAACGGGGATCTCCTTAAACGTATAGGTGTTCTTGTCGCTCTTCTTGGTCACCTTAAAGGAGACTTTCACCTGCGTATCGACGATCGGCGCATAGATGGGAATCGTGCCATCCTCGGCCTGAGCGCCAACAACCTGCTCGTAGTCGGTGCCGTTATAGGTAACGTCATACTCTTCAGAGGTGGGCAGGGTGACCTTAAGCTGCGTGTCGCCCTTCTTGGGAGCCTCGACCTTGATGGCATCGGCCAGGCCGTTCATGTCCATCTTGGGCGTGCCGCCGTAGACCTCGAGCTCGAAAATGGAAACATTGCCCCATGCGACGCCACCATCGGGATCGGCATAGGTGTTGTGGTCGATATACAGACGGACAAAACGAGCCTGATACACCTTGTCGAGCGTAATCAAATCGGTCTTGCTCGAAGGATGCCCAGCGTTGGTGTAAACCGTCTTCCAGTCAGCGCTATCGGCGGCGGGGGCAGTAGAGCCGTTGGCAATCTGAATCTTGTAACCCTTAGCCTTGCGCAGCTCCCAGAACACACGGACGCATTTTACGTCGCGCTGCTGGCCCAAGTCGACATAAATCCAATGAGGACCGCCGTCCTGAGATGCGGTAGCGTCAACTGCGCTTGCCCAACGGGAACTCGAAGACGTCGTATTACCGTCAACGGCCTTGCCAGCGCCGAGGGTGTTTGCCTCTTCACTATCGGCAACAGCACTTTTGCCGCGAGCAACATTCTGCTGGGGATCTTGGGTAGAGGGCGCCGCAGTTTCGTCGCCGTAGAGTTCAAACTCGTTTACGGCAATGGTAGGCCACTCGGGAACCGTATTCTTGGGATCGGCGCTCGTGAAACCCGTAATGTACAGACGGAAGAAGCGCCCCTTTGCAGGAGAGCTAAACGTAATCTCGTCGGTAAGGGATGCAGGACGGTCGTTGGACGTATGAATGTCCTTCCAATCGCTGCTATTGGCTGCGGGCGCCGTGTTGCCCGTCGCATACTGAATCTTATAGCCGGTCGCCTTATACGACTCCCATTTGATCGTCGCCTTCTTTACGGTCTTGGCAGACCCCAAGTCAACGTAGATCCAATGGGCGCCGCCGGCAGCATCTTCTGCACTACCCCAGCGCGTAGAGTCATTGCCGTCAACTGCCTTGCCAGCAGCAACCGACGACGCCTCTTCGCTATCCGCCACTGCGGTTTTATTGAGGGCGAGATTGGTCGCTTCTGCTGCTGCGGCAGGACGCACGCAGAGCAGCGATGACGCAAACACGATCGCAAACATGCATGCGATCATGGCGACTGCTCGGTGCAGCATTTTGGTCTTTTGTACCGTCATCCTCACGTCCCCTTCCTGTCTTATGTCTCACTCAATCACTAACGTTATTTGGCGCAAGATGACGCGCTCCCCAGCAGGAGCGCGTCATCTAAGAAGCGCTAGTTCTGGCGGCGCTTGGCGCAAACGATGCCCCAAGCGATAGCCGCCGCACCGGCACATCCGGCCGCTGCAACTGCGAACAGCGAGGTATCGCCCGTCTTGGGGATGCCACCGTTGTTGCCCGATCCGGGCTTTCCAGAGGTACCAGGCTTGTTGCCGGTGTTGCCCTGGTTTCCATTGCCGCCCTGGTTACCGCCGCCGGGCTGGTCCGGGTTGGGCTTGTCAGGATTGGGCTGCTCCGGCTTGGGCTTATCCGGATTGGTCGGAGCCTTCTTGCTTACGGTAACGACGTAGCTGTTGGACTTACCGCCATAGGTGACGGTCACCGTGAGGTTGCCGTTCTCCGTCAGCTCAGTGTCCAAGGACGGATTGAACGTAAAGTCGCCCTTGGTCGAATCGTTGTACTCAACTTGGTCCGTGGTTCCATTGCTGTAGGACAGCGTGAGAACCAGACCCGTAGGATCGAGCTTGTCGCCCTCGGTGTAAGCGCGCTTGGCGGCATCGGCGTTCACCGCAATGCCCTCGAGCGTCGCCTTGGTCTCGGTGACGTTAACGGTCTTATTGATAGAACCCGTGTAGTCCTCGATGCCGGTCACGGTAACGGTGACCTGGCGGCCGTTTTCGCTCACGTCGCCCATCTCAAAGCCAAGCTTGTAATCCAAGCCATAGGTGAGCTTCTTACCGTCAACGGTAACCTCGACCGTCTTGGCGATCTGAGCCTTGATGTCGTCCTCATCGTTGATGTTCGCGACCTCAAGAGCATCGGTAGCAGTAACCTGCTCGTCCTTGATCTCGGTAGCGGGGCTCGTTTTGCGCAGGCGAATCTCGGCAGCGCTCATATGCTCATTGTCACCGCTGGCGGCTTGGGTGCCGTTGGCCTTAAAGCGGAAGTACTTAGCCGTGACAGGGTGGTCGAACTGAGCAACACGCCAGCCCATCTCAAAGCCCTCGTCCTTGTAGCCCTTCCAGTGACCAGTGGAAATGGTCTTCCACTCGTCGGATTCGTTCTCGCGATACTGAATCTCGTAATCGGTAACGATACCGTTGTAGCCGCCGTCGCCACCGGAGTTACGCGGCAAGTAACGCAGGGCCTCGACGCTCGTGGCCTCCTTGAGCTCCATGGAAACCCACAGCTGATCGGCGCTGGGCTTATAGCCGTTCCTCCAGTTGGTATGGAAGTACGTGGCGTTGTTCTTGTCGAACGCAAACGAAACAGGGCCCTCGTTGCCAGAAGCGGGGTTCAGCTCGCTGCCGGCAGCCGTGTTCTTGATGTCCTCATTGGGAACGTCGCGCTCGTCGTTGTCGTCGGGCAACACGCTCGAGCTGTTGTTCGCCGCCAGGTTGATGACAAAGGTCTTGCGCGTAGCATGGTCCTCGGACTCGAGGATGATGTTGATCTTGTTATCGTGAGCGGGGAGCACCGTAACGGCGGTGTTCTTTGCCGCCGTGGCATCAACCGTTGCAAAAAGGGCCGCGGTGGAGTAGCTACCCTTCTCGAGGTTGCTGGCGCTGAGCTTCTTGCCATTGACCGTCAGGCTATCGAGCACAGCCTCGGTATTGGTGTCGAAGCTACCCTTGGCCTCAAGCAGCTGAATCTCGGTGATGCAGGTGCAGGGCTTGGCGTGGGGGAGCGTCACGTTCTTGTTGGTGAAGGTGAACCTCACAAACGTAGCAAGCGTGGGCTCGAACTCATACGTGTAGGGCTTAACGCGATTGCTGGCAGAGCCGATAGTCTCGGTCGTAGTGACCTCGCGCCAAGTGTTGCCGTCCTCGGAAACCTCGACCTTGGTGGTGCCGGCATCGGGATAGCTCGCAGACCAAGAATCCTCAACGAAGTACACCACGGCGCGGCCCAGGCGCTGCTGGGTGTTGTAGTTGAAGGTCACGCTCGACTTGGTGTTGCCCTCCTGTGCATACGCATAGTTGGACCAGCACGTGGAATTTGCGCTGCCATCGCCTGCACCAGGGGTGAAGGCGGTAACACCGTCGTTGATTGCATTCAAGGAGTCGGACTGCTTGTTCTCGGGAACGCTCTGCGTAACGCTCATAAGTGCGCCGCAGTTAGCGACGTTGTCGCCAATGGTGACCTTCTCGTTCTGAACACGAATCGTCGCAGTAACAGCCAGGTCCTTACCAAAGACGTTGGCGGTGCCGTTGACGGTCACGGTGCCGGCCTTGCTGTAAGCATCCTTTGCCGGAGTCTCCCACGTAATGGGGAAGCTCGCGTTAAGAACGGTGCCGTCGGCCATAGCGGCAGGGCGTGCGTCGGGAAGCGCCGCAGCCGTGCCAACCGGGGTCGTGGCGGAGTAGTTCAGAAGTGCTGCGACCTCGTCGAGCACGGTAACGGTGCAGGAAACCTTGACGCCCTCAACCTCACCGGACACCTGGAAGGTGCCGGGCTTGGCAAGGGAATCCTCACCAACGCTCTCCCATGCAACATCCTTCTTCTCGGTCGTGCCGTCGGAGTAGTTGACATCGACCTGCTTGGGCAGGGTAAGCTTGCTGCCGGTCTTCACATAGTAGAAGCGAGAGTACGTCACGCTCGTAATCGACTTCGGTGCAGCGGGGTCACTCGTTGCAGTGGAAGGAATCGTCACAGTAGTGGGGGTAAGGCCATCGGCGGTCATGGTGACGGTGATGTCGCCGCCCTTGCCGTTAGAGCGCACGATACCCACCAACTGACCGGCCCAGGCGTTGCGGTTGCTGTCGCGGTAGGACTGATGATCCGGGGAGCTACCGTTGTCGATACCGGCAAGCTCGCCCGCGCCGCTCACCTTAAACTTTACGTTGTTCTTGGCGTCGGGGACGATATTGCCATCCTGATCCTTAACGCTCACGGTGACATAAGCGAGGTCGCCCTTGCCAGAAAGCTCGGTGCGATCGACCGAAGCCTCGAGCTTGGTAGCGGCACCGGTGGTGGTCACGCTCTGACGGCCATCCCAGTTCTCGGTCGAGACGACGTTGCCGCTCTCGTCATAGGCCTTGGCGGTGATTGTGCCATCGGCATACGGAACGTTCCAGCTGAGCCAGAGATTCTCGGCAGTCTTGCCGCTCTTACCCTCGCCCTCATAGATCTGGTAGGTGTAACCAGCGGTAGTGGTCTTCTTGGTGAACATCTTCTTGCCCAGCGACTGCGGGGTCGTGGAGCCCTTAGGCGTAAAGAAGAGCTCAACACCGGCAGCGTCGGAGTAGACAACGACCTTCACCTTGCCGCTGGCATCCTTCTTGACCATATCGTTTTTCCATGCAGGAAGGATATGCAGTGTGTGCAGGCTGTCGTTCCACTGGCTCTGGTACAGATAGTACGTATCCTTGGGCAGGCCAGCGGTATCGATGATACCGAAGTAGGAATTCTTGGGTGCGATACTCCAGTCGCCACCCTGGACGCCGGCAGTAATGCCGTTCCATGGAGTGGGCTCACCCAGATAGTCAAAGCCGGTCCAGACATACTCACCGGCAACGAAGTCACGAGTGATAGTGTCATACCATGCCTGGGAGGCCGTGTGGCCCCAGCTCACATAAGACGTATCGTACGAAGTCAGCTGATGCCCACCAGCGTCGGCCATGCTACCGAGCGTGCTGTAAACGCCGCGGCTGTTAACGGACGAGACTGTCTCGGAACCGTAGAACTTCCACGTCGGGTTGTTGCGATGCAACTGATCATACCTACTGCCGTCGGCGTAATTGATACCGATCAGACCGCCAGCGTTAGCAAGGTTGCCGGGCCGATAGTTCCACGAGCCACTCTTGAGCTGGTTGTCACCAAGCGTCACAGGACGAGAGGGGTCGGCCTCCTTGGTCCACTTAATGAGGTTGAGCTGGGCGGTCTCATCAAACGGCTTGGTACCGCCAGTGATCATCTCGTTACCCACGGACCACATGATGACCGAAGGAGAGTTGTAATCGCGGGCAATGGTGGCCTTAAGATCGAACTCAGCCCAAACCTGATTGGCCTTGGCGCCGATGATCTTGGAGTCGCCAACCTTCGTATTGAAGAAACGGGCGTAGTCGTAGCTGTTGCCGTTCTTCGCATCGGTCCAGCCGTCAAAGATCTCCTCGTCGAGCAGAATACCCTGCTCCTCGCACACCTCGACGAGCACGCGAGACGGCGTGTTGTGAGAGGTGCGAATGGAGTTGCAGCCCATCTCCTTCAGGATGCGCACCTGACGCTCGACAGCCGCACGGCTATCGACGGAGCCCAGGGCACCCTGATCGTGATGCATGCAGACGCCCTTGAGCTTGACGTTCTTACCGTTGAGGGTAAAGCCGTTGTTGACGTTGTAGTTGAACCAACGATAGCCATAGACCGTGTCATAGGTGTCGACGACCTTGCCGTCAACCTTAACCTCGGTGCGAACCGTGTAGAGGTTGGGGGACTCGGTGGACCAAAGGCTCGGGTTGGCAGCACTGATCTGAGACTCGATGGTCTTAGACTCGCCTGCGGTAACAGCCTGAGCGTCGGTAGTCACGGTGCCGATCGCCTGCTCGGCATTGCCACCCTTGGGGAAGATGGTCTGCACGAGCGTCACGGAGGCATCCTTGTCACCATTGTTGACAATGGTGGAGGAAAGCTTGGTGGTCACATTGCCACCGGCCTGGCTCTCCAAGCTGGGGGAGGCCACGTGCACGCCGTCCTTGGCAACGGAGACCTTGTCGGTCACCACGAGGTCGACGTTGCGGCCGATGCCCGAGCCAGAGTACCAACGGCTAGAGGGAACCTTATGGTTGACCTTGACGGCGATAGTATTCTCCTCGCCCGTCTTGAGGTACGGAGTGAGATCGAAAGAGAAGGGTGTGTAGCCATAGGGGTGGTTACCCAGCTCGGTGCCATTGACCCAAACGGTGGCATCCATGTAGACGCCATCGAAATCAATGCGGACCCGCTTGCCGGCAAGCGCCTTATCAACAAAGAAGCTCTTGCGATACCAACCGATTCCGCCCGGCTTATAGGCGCTCTCGGCCTCGAGGTTGGATGCATAGTCCTGATCGATGCTGTAATCGTGGGGAAGCGTTACGTACTGCCAGGACGAATCATCAAAGGAGGCCGCCTGGGCACCGCTGGCGTCGCCCAGGTTGAACTTCCAGTTGTCGTTAAACGACACCGTACGCTGGGTGGGGTCGCTTACATTGCTCACGTAAGAAACCTCGGGGGCGGAACTCATCTGGGTCTTCGTTTGCGAGCGCAGCTCGGGTACCGAATCGGCATCCGCCGCCCACGCGGGAGCCACAGGAAGGGTAAACGCAGCTGCCGCAAACGCTGCCGCGCACACCGCCCCCCGTGCCCATCTAACCATACGACCGTTCTTCACCATGGCAGCAGCGCCCCTTTCTAAGGCCCCCGATAGACGGCTGTCGTCCCTCGTGGTTCACTCGCTCGTAACCTTGAAACAGAGTAAATGGAAGAGTAAATGGACATTAAAAATCAACCTTAGATTTAACTTAAAGTTGGCGCTGCCTATTGATTTGTACCCGCGAATGGTTTTTGCGCCTAATGGGCCATTATCCAAATCGAACGAATTGTTAACGTAAACATCAACACCCTTATATTGCTGAATTCACCATATAAATCGTCAGCTTAGACACTCAATTAATGTTTCCGGGCAGATGATACTTGTTATATCAAAAACTAAAGTTATGCATAGAATCCTGTTTCTATCGCTGTTTTATTCATTTTTTCCCTTTGCAAGCGATTCGATGAACGGTTGTAGCTGGGAATACTGTTATCTGATTTTTAATACCATTCATTGCTGCTCTTTTAAAACTCAACTGGTCGGGATGGATTTAAACCAAAGCGGGCGCAGCATCGCTACGCCCTCAATGACATATCGGTTTTAGACTCGTTCGCGCCATTCCTACGCGTGACGGCACATCCTTACACGTTGTACTGCGGCAGATCCTGCAGCGCGATGGCAGACATACCCACCTCGTTGTTGGAACCCACACCGGCGCGCTCCTCGCGCACCGCTTCGATGGCGCTCACGTAGGCGTTTGCTCCCGAAAGTGCCGTGACGCAGGTCACGCCGCGGCGAACCGCCTCGGTGCGCAACAGGTATCCGTCGCCACGCGAGCCCGGGCCATACGGAGTGTTGATGATGAGTGAAATATCGCCATTGGCAATCATGTCGCCAATGTTGGGATGTGCGCCGCCAATCTTGTTGACGGTCTCGCACGTCACGTTGCCACCGCGCAGCACACGCGCCGTACCCTCCGTGCTCACGATATCGAAGCCCAGATAGCGCAGGATACGCGCAACTGAAAGAATATGGCGCTTATCGCGGTCGCACACCGAGATGAAGACCTTGCCCTGGCTCGGGCTGGGCATATCGTAATCGATGGCAAGCTGCGTTTTGGCGTATGCCTCGGGATAGCTCTTGGCGATACCCATGACCTCACCCGTCGACTTCATCTCGGGCCCCAAGATAACCTCAGCACCCGGGAAGCGACCCCACGGCATGACAGCTTCCTTCATGCAGAACCAGTCAAGGCGACGGCTATCGCGAGGCAAATGAAGGTCGGCGATCTTCTCCCCCGCCATGATGCGTGCGGCGCACTTGGCAAGCGGCACACCGGTGGCCTTGGAGATAAAGGGTACGGTGCGGCTGGCACGAGGGTTGGCCTCAATCACGTAGATCGTCTCGCCCTTGATGGCATACTGCACGTTTACCAGGCCGCGCACGCCCAGCGCAAGCGCGATGCGGCGCGTAGTCTCGCGCAGCCTCTCCACCAGACTATCGCTAAAGCTAAACGGCGGGATGCAGGTGGCCGAGTCGCCGGAGTGAATACCTGCCTCCTCAATGTGCTCCAAAACGCCGCCGATATAGACTTCCTCGCCATCGCACAGGGCATCGACGTCGGACTCGATCGCGCCCTCCAAGAAGCGATCGAGATAGACAGGATAGTCGGGGCTGATGCGCGTGGCCTCCGCCATATAGGTGCGCAGATGCTCGGAGTCATACGCAATCATCATGCCACGGCCGCCCAGCACGTAGCTGGGGCGAACGAGCAGCGGATATCCAATGCGCGCCGCCACGGCCTCAGCCTCCTCAAACGAGGTGGCCTGGCCCGCCGGCGGATACATGATCTGCAGGCGGTCGAGCAGTGCGGCAAAGCGCTCGCGGTCCTCGGCGAAGTCGATGGAATCGGGCTTGGTGCCCATGATGTTCACACCGGAATCCTCCAGCATACGCGCAAGCTTGAGCGGAGTTTGACCGCCCAGCGTGACCACGACGCCGTCGGGGCGCTCCACATCGATGACGTCCATGACGTCCTCGTACGTAAGCGGTTCGAAGTACAGGCGGTCGGACGTGTCGTAATCGGTCGAGACCGTCTCGGGGTTACAGTTGACCATGATGGTCTCAAAGCCGCGGCTCGCCAGCGCATAACTCGCGTGGACGCAGCAATAGTCAAACTCGATGCCCTGGCCAATACGGTTGGGGCCGGCGCCCAAAATCATCGCCTTGGGCTTATCACAAGGCGTCACCTCGTCGGCGGCAACCGTTTTGCGCGAGCAGGCATCGGCGCGCATGAGGTTCTCGTACGTCTTGTAATGGTACTCGGTGGCACTTGCGAACTCGGCGGCGCAGGTATCGACCGTCTTCATGCTGGGCACCACGCCCAGGCCCTTGCGATAGGCGCGCACAAAGCGCTCATCGGATCCAGTGAGATACGCAATCTCGGCATCGCTCGTACCATACTGCTTGAGTAGGCGCATGGCGTCGGCATCGATATCCTCCACGCGCATACCGCGCACGGCCTCTTGTACCTGAACCATATCGTTGATGCGGTTGAGATACCACGAGTCGATCTTGCAGATGTCGTGCACGCGCTCGACGGTCCAGCCGCGGCGGAAGGCCTCAACCACATAGAAGATACGATTCTCGGTAGGCGTAGCGATAGCCTGCGTAAGCTCGTCATAGCTCAGCTCGGAGGCACCCTCCTTGCCACCGGCAGAAAGACCCACATGACCGTCTTCCAGCGAGCGCATCGCCTTGCCAAAGGCTTCCTCAAACGTACGGCCGATGGACATAATCTCGCCCACGGCCTTCATACGGGTGGTAAGCGTGGTGTCGGTACCCTTGAATTTCTCGAAGGCGAAGCGCGGGACCTTGACCACGCAGTAGTCGATGGTGGGTTCGAAGCACGCCGGCGTGGCCCTGGTGATGTCGTTGGTGATCTCGTCGAGGGTATAGCCCACGGCAAGCTGTGCGGCAAACTTGGCGATGGGGAATCCCGTGGCCTTCGAAGCCAGTGCCGAGGAACGCGAAACGCGCGGATTCATCTCGATGACAATAAGGCGGCCGTTCTTGGGGTTCACGGCAAACTGTACGTTGGAGCCGCCGGTCTCCACACCAACCTTCTCGAGAATGGCAAGCGATGCCACGCGCATACGCTGATACTCAAGGTCGGAAAGCGTCTGCGCCGGCGCCACAGTGATGGAGTCGCCGGTGTGCACGCCCATGGGGTCGAGGTTCTCGATGGAGCACACGATGATGCCGTTGCCGGCGTGGTCGCGCATGACCTCCATCTCATACTCTTTCCAGCCCTCGATGGATTCTTCCACCAGCACCTCGTGAGCAGGCGAAAGCTCAATGCCCTGGCTCACGATGGAGACGAGCTCTTCCTCGGTATGCGCGATGCCGCCGCCGGCGCCGCCAAGCGTAAAGCTGGGGCGCAAGACGCACGGGTACCCCACGCGCTCGACAATGGCAAGGGCGTCTTCCACCGAGTAGGCATAGCCGGAGCGCGCCACCTCAAGGCCGATCTCGGCCATGGCTTCATTAAAGAGCTTGCGGTCCTCGCCGCGCTCGATGGCGGCCAAGTCGCACCCGATCATCTCAACGCCATATTTGTCAAGAACTCCAGATTTTGCCAGGGCAACGGCAGCGTTGAGTCCAGTTTGACCACCGAGGGTGGGAAGCAGCGCGTCCGGATGCTCGCGGACGATGACCTTTTCCAAAAACTCGGGGGTGATGGGCTCAACGTAGGTGCGGTCGGCCAGGCCGGGATCGGTCATGATCGTCGCGGGATTAGAGTTGAGCAACACGACCTCGTAGCCGTCCTCCTTGAGGACCTTGCAGGCCTGAGCGCCGGAGTAGTCAAACTCGCAAGCCTGACCAATGACGATAGGACCGGAGCCAATGACGAGGATACGCTTGATATCGGTACGTTTAGGCATGAAAACCTCCTAGATAAACCGGCGGAGCTTACAGCCATCGTCGGTGAGCGTGCAGAGGGGTGCATCGAAGCGCCGCGGGCGCGGTCACACGGGCCTATGCCTGCGTTTCTGCCGTCGCGGAAGCATCCTCGGAATCAAAAACCCAACCAGCAAGGCGGTCCTTGGAAATATCGATGTCCAGGTAGTCGACATCTCCATCCATCAGGCGCGCGAAAGCCGTAAAAAGGTAATGCGCGTCGGTGGGGCCGGGAGCTGCTTCGGGGTGGTACTGCACGGAGAAGGCCGGGCTGTCCAGCAGCTGGATGCCCTCAGCCGTACCGTCATTAAGGTTGATATGTGTAAGGCGAATGCGTCCAAAACGCTCGTTTTGCACCACGGGCGCAATGCCGCGCTGCGCCCATATGCGCAGGTCGCCATCGGCAGGATGCTCGGTCTCGCCACCAGAGAGCTCGGGAATAAGCTTGCCCAGGCTCGGGAACACAAGGCCGAAGCCGTGATTTTGCGCCGTGATCTCCACACGATGCGAGATGAGGTTCATAACCGGCTGGTTTCCACCGCGATGGCCAAACTTAAGCTTTTCCATCTGGGCACCGCAGGCAAGACTGATCATCTGATGGCCCAGGCAGATGCCAAACAGCGGCACCTTGCCAATGAGCTGCTGCACCTGTGCGTACGTCTCTTCCACGGCATCCGGGTCACCCGGGCCATTGGAAAGAAAGACGCCATCGGGATTCATTTCCAGCACATGGGAAGCCGGCGTATTCCATGGCACGACCGTAAGCTCGCAGCCAACGCGCACCAGACCCTCGAGAATGCCGCGCTTGATACCGCAGTCGTAAACGACCACGCGGTACTTGGCGGGCGCGGGGGCAGCGTCGGCAAATGCGTGGGCGGCCGGCAGGTCCGCAGCCGCATAAGGATACTCGTCCGCACAGCTCACGGTCTTGACTAGGTTCTCGCCCACCAGCGCAGGTGCCTCGGCAAGCTTTGCCGCAAGCTCTGCCAAATCAAAGACCTCGGTCGAAATAATGCCCTGCTGAGCACCATGGTCGCGCAAGTGGCGCACGAGCGCACGGGTATCGATACCCTCTACGGCCACGATGCCGTTGTCTTTGAGGTATTCGGGCAGGCTTATGGAGCTACGCCAATTAGAGGGGGTATGGCACATATCATGCACGATCATGCCGCGAAGAGCGGGAGTTGCGGCACCGCGCTCGGTTGAACCGGGATACGCACTTTGCACGTCATCCGGATCGATGCCATAGTTGCCAATCTGAGGGTACGTCATGGTGACGATCTGACCTGCATACGAGGGATCGGTCAGAACTTCGAAGTATCCTTCGAGCGAAGTGTTAAAGCACACTTCGCCACATGCCGTACCTGCAGCTCCACAGGCACGGCCGTAAAAGACCGTTCCATCTGCGAGCATGAGGATCGCGGCGTTTGCGCATCCTTTGCTGGTGCGGGACATGATCCGCTGAGCCAAATCGCTTGGCGCAGCCTTGGCAGACATGATGCCCGCCGGAAGGTTCGTGCCCATGTTCTCTCCTTTTCGGTCTCTCGGTACCGGCTTAAAGGTCATTTAGGCCTGGAAGTATTAGTCATATAAGGCGACTGTAGCACAACAATTTAATTAAGCACGCCAACAGACTCATATCGACACATTTCAAAAAGGGTATCGAGGGTCTGTTGGCGTGTTGGCATGCTATTCGGAAGGCTGCGATAAGACGTCGGAAGGCTTCTTCTCGGCAGCGCCGCCGCGAAAGATTTCGCGCCCATGCAGCATGTGTTCCATCTGGCGCTCAACAGTTTCTTCATCAATTTGAGACTGCTTGACCTGCGTGTCATCGGTGAGTGAGGACACGGAGTTCACCTGGGTTTGGATCTTGTCGGTGAGCTTGGCGTTCATGCCGATGATCTTGAGGTTCCAATCGATATACGTCGTGTTGGCAGATTTCTCCTTGGTCCACACAAACGTAAGCATCGCGCGGCGGGTACCCGTTGCGGGCAGAAAGCCAAACAGCTGGTCATGGGCAAAGTTGCCCTTATCGTCTGTGAGGGCGTACACCTTGTATACCACGCGGTTGATCTTCTCGTTAAGCAAGGCGTTGGTGGAGAGAGCAGATGCCTGAATCTGGGAGTTTGAGAGCAGCTCCAGCTCGTTTTTTGACTGAGTGTCCACCACCGAGACCTCGACGACGCCCGCGCGCTCATCTGCCGCGTCTACCGTAAACCGCTCCGGAAACTGCGTGAATCCGTTGCCCCACTCCACGCCGGACTGCATGGCATTGGTCACGGTTTCGTAATCCGCACACTCCGAGAGGTTTGCCGTATTCAAACGGCGGCTCACGCCGTAGACAATCTGCATGCCAACCACAAACAGCAAGACACCGACGATGCACAAAATCGCCGTGCGCGAGATTGCCTCTCCCGCCTTGGATCCAGAGGGGTCCTGCTCGGACAGGGGATCTACTTTGGCACGACGAGCGCGACGCAGGTTAAGACCAACCTGAACGTCCTCACGTCTTGCTTCATCGTCGGCCTTAGCCGCATCGCCACCGCGCACGCGGCGATGTGCCAGCAGCGGGTCGATAACGCCCGAATCGTCGAGCTCGGAAAAGAGCTCCTGTGCCTCATCTTCTGTTAGGGGTGCGTTCTTAGCCATCGATGTCCTCGGGTACTACTCGGTGCGCGCCGCGCGCACGCCTTCGAACTGCATTCGATAGTAGCGAGCATACGTGCCGCCGCGGGCGAGAAGCTCCTCATGTGTGCCACGCTCCACGACCTGCCCACGTTCCACCGTGGCTATCTCATCGGCATCCTTAATGGTTGACAGACGATGCGCGATGATAATCGTGGTGCGATTGGCTGCCAAGCGCTCGAGCGACTCTTGGACAGCCTCCTCGCTCTCGTTATCAAGGGCACTTGTCGCTTCATCCAAAATAAGGATGGCGGGGTTTTTGAGAAACACACGCGCAATAGCAATACGCTGCTTCTGGCCGCCCGAAAGACGGCTGCCGCGCTCGCCCACCACCGTGTCAAACCCCTCGGGCAAGCTCTCGATGAACTCGAGGATGTTCGCCTGCTGGGCAGCGGCGGCGATATCCTCATCGCTCGCGCCGGGACGGCCATAGGAGATGTTGTCGCGAATGGTGCCGTCAAACAGATACACGTCCTGCTGCACGATGCCAATGGCGCGGCGCAAACTCTCCTGCGTCACATCGCGCACGTCCTGCCCATCGATGGTGATGGAACCGGATTGTACGTCGTAAAAGCGCGGCAGCAGCGCGCACGTGGTTGACTTGCCGCCGCCAGAAGGTCCAACGAGCGCGATGGTTTCGCCCGGCCTGATGGAGAGATTCATATGATCGATAACGGGGCGAACTCGGTTTTGCCCATCGTCACCCAGCTCGCAGTCGTCGTAGCTAAAGCACACATCGCGATACTCGATGGCACCCTCTCCCACGCGCAACTCTGTCGCGCCGGGCTTGTCCTGCACGTCAGGCGCCGTCTGAAGTACCTCGTCCATGCGCTTGAATCCGGCGAGGGCTTTCTGAAACATCTCGGTTGAATTGACAAGCGTCTCGATGGGCGTGCAGAACAAGGAGATATAGAGGGCAAAGGTTGCCATGTCAACGGGGCTCAGCTCGCCTTGGGCCACCAGCCAGCCGCCCAAAACGATCACAACGAAGTACAGCACACCGCTCATGAGCCCGTAGGTAGCCGTATACGTTCCCATGGCATGGTACTGATTGACCTTAGAATCCAGGTAGCGGTCGTTGGCATGACGGAATTTGGCGCGCTCGGTGCGCTCATTTGCAAACGACTTGACCACGCGAATACCCGAGAGCGAATCCTGCAACTGCGAATTCACCTCAGAGATCTTCTTGCGATTATCACTAAAGACGGCCTTCATGTTGAGATTCTGGCGCACCATAACCACCACGAGAACGGCGGTCACCACAGCCATTGCGCCCGAAAGGGCGGGGCTGATGGTAAACAAAATCACAAACGCGCCAATGACCTCGACGCCGCAGATAATAAGCCACTCGGGCAGGTGGTGAGCACCTTCGCAGATATCAAACAAGTCGTTGACCACACGACTCATCATGTCTCCAGAGCTATGGCTGTCAAAATAGGCAAAGCTAAAGCGCTCATACTGATCGAATAGGTCCTCGCGCATCTTGGATTCCATGCGCGCACCCATCACATGGCCTTGAGCCGAGACAAAATAGCGGCAACCACAGCGCACGGCGTACATGATAACAAGGCCGATGGCGATAGCCCCGAGCGACTGCATGATGGCGGCCTGTCCCTGCGTAAAGAGGCCTCCCGTCAGGCTGCGCAGGATAATCGGAAACGACAGGTCGATGCCCGCGAGTACGAGCGCGCAGATGGTGTCGGCAACAAACAGATGCATCTGCGGTTTGTAGTAGCCCAGAAAACGGCCAAACATACTATTTTTAGCCACGAAAGGCTCCTTCCTATACAACATGCGGCGCTCGCTCGTCCTTCAAAACGGTACCGAGACGCCGAAAAGCCACGCACAATCGTCAACTTTTGCCTACAAAGAGGAAAAAACAAACGATTCTGCGTGACTTTTAAAAATCAATCGCACATCGATGGCTTCGATTGATTCCAGATCGTCAAAACGCGCAGGCTGCGTACCTACTGTTCCGCTGCAACCTCGGCGTCGGCGGCCAGACGATGCGCAATCGCATCGCACGCAAGAGCGCCCACAACGGTCTTGGCATCCTCAATCTTGCCATCCAAGACAGCGTCAATGAGCTCGGACAAAGGAACGAGGTCCACGTTGAGAAACTCGTCCTCGTCAGGACAAGCCTCATCAAGCTCAAGATGCGTCGCCATGTAAATGTGAATCAGCTCGTCTGCAAAACCGGCAGACGAGGCAATTGTCGTGAGATAACGCATGCGGCCGGCGACAAAGCCGGTCTCCTCGCGCAGTTCACGCTTAGCGCACTCAAGTGGGTCCTCACCCGGATCGAGCTTACCAGCGGGAATCTCGACCGTCACGCGGTCGAGGGCCGTTCGATACTGGCGAACGAGTGCGATCTTGCCCGAATCGGTAAGAGCGACAACGGCGGCAGCGCCCGGATGGCGCACGATATCACGACTGGTCCGGCGCCCATTGGGGAGCTCGACCTCCAAACGGTTCACATCGATGATACGACCGTGCCATGCACATTCCTCAGAAAGAATATGCTCGTGCAGGGCGGCGTCGCGGGGATCATCATCGCCCAAAACAAGCGACTCCTCCTCAGGCTCCATCTCATCGACGATCGTCGCGTTATTCGAAATCTCTTCTGCCATCGTATGCGTTTGTCCTCCCTGGCTGGTTATGCATCCCATGCGCTGCGACCCTTAAGGGCGCGCAGGCCAATGTCATGACGAAGGGTCTTCCCCTCAAAATCAATCTTCTCGCAGGCAGCATACGCTCGGTTACGCGCATCCTCAAACGTAGCCCCCAGCGCGGTGACGTCGATCACGCGACCGCCGTTGGTAAGAATCTGACCATCTTGCTCGCGCGTACCGGCATGATAGACGGTGACACCATCCAGAGCCTCTGCATCCTCGATGCCCGTAATGACCTTACCCTTCTCGTACGATCCGGGATAGCCGGCAGAGGTGAGCACAACTGAGACAGCCCAGTCGTCGCACCAAGAAAGCTCGACCTCATCCAAGCGCTGCTCGGCGCAGGCGAGCATCACATCGATCAGATCGTTTTGCAGACGGGGCAAAATAACCTGCGTCTCGGGATCGCCAAAGCGTGCGTTGAACTCCAAGACCTTGGGTCCGGCAGGGGTAAGCATAAAGCCGCCATACAGGCAGCCGCGGTAATCGATGCCCTCGCGATGGAGCTGCTCGACGGTCTGATGCATGATGGCAACCATGGTCTCATGCTCCTCGGTCGTCACGATGGGTACCGGGCTGTACACGCCCATGCCGCCCGTATTGGGACCGAGGTCGCCTTCAAGAGCACGCTTGTGATCTTGAGAAGTGGCCATGGGGCGCACCGTGATGCCATCGGTAAATGCCAGCAGCGAGCACTCGGGGCCGGTGAGCATCTCCTCGATAACCACAGTGTTGCCAGCATCGCCAAAGGCACCGGAGAAGCACTCATGCACGGCATCGAGAGCCTGCTCGAGCTCGGTGGCAACGATAACGCCCTTGCCCGCAGCAAGCCCATCGGCCTTAACCACCAGCGGAGCGCCCTGAGCGTTCACGTAATCGAGGGCCGACTGCTCATCGGTAAAAGAGCCATAGGCGGCGGTGGGGACACCGGCGCGCTCCATCAGCTGCTTGGAAAAAAGCTTGGAGCCCTCCATCTGCGCGCCCTCGGCACCCGGGCCAAAGCACGGAATGCCCGCCTCGCGCACGGCATCGGCCACGCCCACAACAAGCGGAGCCTCGGGACCGATGACAACCATGCCGCAGCCATGGTCTTTGGCAAACGCCGCGACGGCGGTGGGGTCGTTCTCGTCGAGAGAGACATTCTCGCCCTCCTGAGAGGTACCGCCGTTACCCGGCGCGATGTAGAGTTTGCCGCAGCGGGGCGAAGCGGCAAGTTTCTTGGCGATAGCATGCTCGCGGCCGCCCGAACCCAAAAGCAGGATGTCGATGGCCTGGGATTCTGCGTTCATTGATCCTCCTTGTTACCTGCCGCGCGCAGCGCAGCGATACTCACAAAAACGAATATACCCCTCCGTGGGAATTATCCGCGGAGGGGTAGGAACCATACGCCTATGCGCTACTTCCAAAAACGGTTGATAATCTGCTCGCGTTCTGCGCCTACGCCGATGATCGAGACGCGCGTGTGCGCCAGGTCCTCGACAAACTCAACGTAGCTGCGGGCCTCGGCCGGCAGGTCTTCAAACGCACGGCAACCGGTGATGTCGCAGTTCCAGCCAGGGAGCTCCTCGTAGACGGGCTTAGCGTGTGCAAACAGCTCCTGATGCTCGGGCACGGAGGTGTAACGCGTGCCGTCGCAGTCGTATGCAACGCATACCTTGATGGTATCGAACGCCGAGAGCACATCGAGCTTGGTCAAGGCCAGGTCGGTCAGGCTGTTCACGCGCGACGAGAAGTTGGCGATGGGGCCGTCAAACCAGCCGCAGCGACGACGGCGGCCGGTAGTGACACCGTATTCGTAGCCAAGCTCGGTGAGCTTGTGGCCGCACTCGTCCGTATCGTAATCGAGCTCGGTAGGCATGGGGCCGGAACCCACGCGAGTGATATATGCCTTCATAACGCCGATCACGCGATCAACGTTTTTCATGCCCACGCCGGAGCCGGTGATAGCGCCGCCCGCGGTGCAATTGGAAGAGGTGACAAAGGGATAGGTGCCGTGGTCGATATCCAAAAGAGTAGCCTGGGCGCCCTCGAACAGCAGCGTCTTGCCTTCATCGATCATGTCGTTGAGCAAAAGGCCCGTCTCGCAGATGTAGGGACGCAGGCGCTCGGCGTACGGCAGATACTCCTCGCAAATCTGGTCAACCGTATAGGTGGGCAGATGGTAGATAAGCTCCAGCTCGGGATTGACGCGAGCGAGCGCGATCTCGAGCTTCTCGCGGAAGGTATTCTCGTCCAGCATATCCTGCATGCGCAGGCCGATGCGAGCCATCTTGTCCTGATAGCAAGGACCGATACCGCGCCTCGTGGTGCCGATGTTGTTCTTGCCCAGCAGCGTCTCGAATGCACCGTCAAGATCCATGTGGTACGGCATGATGATGTGTGCGTTGCCGGAGATGCGCAGGTTCTTGGTCGATACGCCATCGTTCTCAAACATATCGATCTCTTCGAGAACCACCTTGGGGTTCACGACGCAGCCGTTAGCGATAACGGCCTTCTTATCTGCATACATGATGCCGGAGGGAATCTGATGCAGGCCGTATTTCTTGTCACCCACCACGATGGTGTGGCCAGCATTGTTGCCACCGGAGTAGCGCACAACGCCATCAAAATCGCCTGCGATAAGGTCGACGATTTTGCCTTTGCCCTCGTCGCCCCACTGACCTCCGACCAACACGGTAGACGGCATCTTGACTCCTTCACGAATACAAGCGCGATCGCGCATTCAAACGTATCTATTATAGGCGCACGTACGTGCTATTCCTCGGCATGCTCGTTAAGCTCATAAAACTTAGTGGAGGCAGCCAGGAAGACCAGGTCCACGTCGCCAATAGGACCCGAACGGTTCTTGGCAACGATAATTCGCGTGATGCCCTCGGGCGGGCGGTCTTCGCGCCCGGCCTCCTGCTCGTTACTCGAACGATCCAGGAACATGACGATGTCGGCATCCTGCTCGATAGAGCCCGATTCACGAAGATCGGAAAGCTGCGGGCGCTTGCCGGTACGAGACTCGACGGCACGGGAGAGCTGCGACAAAGAGATGACGGGAACGCCAAGCTCCTTGGCCATAATTTTGAGAGCACGCGACATCTCGGAAACCTCGACGGTGCGGCTCTCGGCGCGGCGCCCCGCAGGGGGGCTTACCAGCTGCAGGTAGTCGAGAATGATAATGGCCTTTTCCTTGTTATGGAGCATGCGGCGCGCTTTGGCACGAATCTCGGTCACCGTAATTCCCGGGGTGTCATCGATCAAAATATCAAGGCTGGAAAGGTCTTCTGCCGCCTGGCCGATATTGGCCCACTCCTGCGGCGAAATCTTACCCGTACGGAAATTGGACATGCTGACCTGCGCATGGGCGCAAATAAAGCGCTGAGCGATTTCCTTACCGCTCATCTCCAGGGAGAAAAATGCAACGGTATACCCTTCAGACGCGGCGTTGAGAGCCAGATTGAGAGCAAACGAGGTCTTACCGACAGCAGGGCGGGCGCCGATAATCACCAGCTGACCCTCGCGCAGGCCCATGAGCATACGGTCGAGGCTGGGATAACCCGTAGGAACACCCGCGGCGACGCCCCCGGCCTCGCAGACCTCTTTCGCTTCATTAAAGGCCTCGATCAAAAAGTCGTTCAGCGGCTTGTATGCATTTTTGACCTCGCGGTCGGTTACAGACAGCAGCATGCTCTCCGCGCGCTCAACAACCTCTTTGGTATCGGTCGGAGCGTTATAGGCAAGCTGATTGATCTGGTTGGTGGCGCCGATAATCTCGCGCAGCATGGCATCACGGCGAACAATGGAAGCATGGTGCTGCCAGTTCACGAGTGACAGTGTTTGGCCCATAAGCTCGAGAATGTAGGCCTCGCCGCCTACTTCTTGCAGCTTGTTCTCGGAGTTGAGGTAATCGATAAGCGTGATCGAGTCGATGGGCATACTGTGATCGTACATATCATGCATGGTCTCGAACAGCGCCTTGTTCATTGGACGATAAAAATCGTCGGGGAGAAGCTCGGTAAGCGCCTCCTCCACGACCTCGTTGGAAAGAAGCATGGCCGAGAGCACGTTTGCCTCTGCGTCCGGGTTATTGGGAAGGCCCTGATGCGTCCCGCGCTCGGCAAGAGACAGGTCCATGCGCACTCCTTTTCCTCATGTTACTTACCGTATCAATAGTACGGCACGGCGAGCGCGTTTCACGACTCCCATGGTTTAAACATGCCTATACGTTTTTCTGTACAAGCAACGTACAAGTTTCAAGCTCAACTTGAAGGCATGCCTTTGACCTGCGGTAATGGAAGTTGTCAACGTTTTCAACAATTTTGACCTGCGCTTTTGCTGAGTTTTCAACAATAAAGCTCCGACCTGCGATTATTCATTTTTTACCAGCGATTTACCGGAACATTACCGTTTTTGATTTGCCGGCTGCATTATTTCCGCAGGTAGCGATAGCCGTTTATACAATGCGCAGGTAAAAGCCTTGCACCCACTTGATACAAGAATGGAAATACCCCATTCGTTCCTACTGGTCTATGCCAGCTTTTCAACAGCAGGTTATACGGTGTCTTGTGGATTTCTCACGCGGCGAAACGAGATGGGTCACAGCGCTCGCAAGCTAAACCACGGCGCCTTTAAAAGACTTACATACAGAAGAAGGCTTGAAGCTCAAACCAAGCTTCAAGCCTTCATGTCATGCGACATATGCAGCGAGTAGAGTTACTCGGCAGCAGCCTCGGTCTCGACCTCGGCGACAGCCTCCTCGGCAGTCTCCTCTGCCTCAACCTCAGGCTCCTCGACAGCCTCCTCGGCGGTAACGCCAACGAGAACGGTCACGGTAGCGCGAATCTCGCGATACAGCGCCACGGGAACCTCATGGGCACCGGCAACCTTGATGGGCTTGCCAAGCTCGACGCGCTTGCGGTCAACCTCTACACCGAGGTCGGCCTTGATCGCGTCGGCGACCATGGAGGCAGTAACGGAGCCAAACAGCACGCCCTCGTCGCCGACCTTGGCGTCGACGGTAACGGACTTGCCATCGATGGACTCCTTGAGCGCGTTGGCGTCGGCAATGCGGACGGCCTCGCGCTTCTCAATGTTGTTGCGACGCTCCTCGAGCTGCTTCAAATTGCCCTTGGTTGCCGCAACGGCGAGCTTCTTAGGGAACAGGTAGTTCTCGGCGTAACCCTGAGCGACGTCTACGACGTCACCCTCGCCACCCTTGCCCTTGATCTCACCCAAGAGAATGACTTTCATGAGATCTCCTTGCGGAAATGCACCACTTACGCGGTGCGCAAACGTTTATTGTTTTGCCTTCTCCACTCGAGCTTGCTCCCGCGCAAGACCGCGGAAGTTCGCCCAGATGTCGATAAGGCCGACGATGCACATTGCGAAGAACATCGCCTCGAGCCAAACGGTCAAAAACGTGATCACGAACCTGGTTAAGCAACCCATGCGGCGCTTCGCTTCGAGCGCGGAAACCACGCCAAAGCCCTGAAGTGCAAAGATAACACGCAGGCTTGCCAGCGTAGACGCACATACCGTGCGCAGCAGCTGAGCCTGCGGGATATCTGCAAAGGACGCCCCAAGTCCCAGGATGCAAAGAGCCAATACGCCGACGCACCATATGGGCGCATCGAAATTGGCAATCTGCGGCATGCGGCGAATGCCCGTGCAGCGCACAGACATCGTATAAGATCCAATACCCGCAACCAGCGCGTCAAACATAGCCGATGCCACATAGACAAACGGCCAGATAACCCGAAGGAGCGGCATGACTTGCGAAACAAGCAAGTTGCCTTGGATATCGGACCCCACCGCAGAGTGAACGGTCTCTTGGAGCAACGCGACGAAGGACTTCGAAAGCGACATGCCCGACATCGAAGCGATGGTCGCATCAATGCCAAGCGAAAGCAGCGAAGCCACAACGATCACGATGCACACCGCGGTTACGTTCGCTCGTCCGCGCCACATGCACCATGAGATGCCTGCAGCACAGACGTACACGGGAACAAGCGAAAGGGCAAACATGAAATCCCAAGCGCACGCGGCCGCAAAAACCAGCAAGCATACGCCAAGACCCGCACAAAGGCCCTTGCCCTTCTTTACCTCAAGCAGCTCGCGCATACCGTAGGCAAGAAGAAACACTCCCAAATAAGGGAGATACGAACTCAACGCAGCGCCCAATGCCGTCCAAAGCAAGCCCTGAAGCAGCACAGCGGGTCGCACCGGAGGTTTAGGCCCGGCCGGCACGATTTGGCGCTGAGGTTCGTCGTTCCCGTTGATCATCATCAAAACCTAAAGGCTCAGGGTACCTAGCCGCGGTTGCGCTCGCCGCGGGAAGAAACCACGGGAACGGCGTAGGGCAGGAGAGCCATCTCGCGGGCGCGCTTGATTGCGTTCGCGATGTCGTGCTGATGCTGCGTGCAAGCGCCAGTGACGCGACGGGGCTTGATCTTGCCACGATCGGTCATGTACTTACGGAGAAGCTGAGTATCCTTATAGTCGATATACTCGGTGTTCTCCTTGCAGAACTGGCAGTACTTACGACGCGGCTGACGTGCAGAATAATCATTAGCCATGTCAAAAATACCTTTCGATACAACGCCAGGCTATTCAAGCCGGCGCCATCACCTAACTGGTGACATCCGCAGGTTATACAACCTTAAAACGGAATGTCCTCATCGTAGACGTCGACCGCGGGCGGCGCCTGCACGGGGGCAGGAGCTGCTTGCGGTGCCGGTGCGGGGGCATAGCCGCCGCCATAGGAGTTACCGCCATTCTGGCTGTAACCACCCTGGCCGCCCTGGCTGCCGCGGCTCATGAACTCGATTTCATCGACGATGACCTCGAGCTTGCTGCGGCGCTGGCCGTCGCGCTCCCAGGAGCTGTAACGGAGCTTGCCTTCGATCGCAACCTTCGTCCCCTTGGAGAGATAGCGGCTCACGGCCTCGGCACGGGTGCCGAACATCGTGCAGTCCACGAAGTTGGGGTAATCCTCCCAGTCGCCCGTCTGCGGGTTCTTGCGACGGTCGTTGACAGCGACGCCAAACGAAAGCACTTGCGTGCCGCCGGCGGTTGCGCGCAACTCGGGGTCGCGTGTGAGGTTACCGGAAATGTTCACTCGATTGATGCTCATGCTGACTCACTACCTCTCGGGTGCGGTCGACTCGATGACCGGCCGCGCTTCATCTCGGATTTCTACTCCTGGTCGTCGCGACGGACGATCATGTGACGGATCACGGCGTCGGTGATGCGCATAACGCGGTCGAGCTCGGCGATCTGAGTAGGATCTGCATGGAACTTAATGAGGGTGTAGTCACCTTCGGTGAGGTCGTTGATCTCGTAGGCGAGCTTGCGCTTGCCCCACTCGTCAACGTTGTCGACCTTACCATTACCCTCGGCGATCGTGGTATCGATGCGCTTCATGACAGCGAGACGAGTCTCGGCGTCGAGAGTGGGGTCGACGAAGAACAGCAGTTCATAAGCCTTCATTTTGTCACCTCCTCTGGGCATAAGGCTCCGGGTCGTGAAGGTGCGCCCGGGGCAGGAAAAGACTCAATTATGCTAGATCATCTTCCGCACATGCGCATCTTCGCAGCTAGAACCTCATGAGCTCTACATAACCGCGTTATACGAACGCCTCCCGAAGGACAACCTGGAACAGCCTTCTTGCCCTTTATGCTGCCTTCGGGAGAGCTTGGGCAAAGCATGCCATGGCCATATGCGCCCCTTCAAACAGATATGGCAAAAAATCGACCATTTTATTCCGTAGACTCTTACCTAAAATCAAACAATGCCAGGTCAAAGCTATGTACACGTAGCTCATCGCACATAAAGGTTCCGAAGGCCTTGGCTCATATTTCTTAAAAAGCACTCAAGGACGTTTGATATGCCGGGTTCAACACCGTATTACACTGTTTGTTAATCAATCAACGTAAGGAGACTCCATGCAACCGGACACCGACGCTTCATCCGCATGCTCTTGCAATGACGCCTGCGAATGCAAGAACCAAAACATCTCTTCCATGTGCCTTGTCTGCGGCAAGGACAATCCTTTCTCCCTCCACGCTCAGATTGTGGAGCATCCCGAGAAAGATGAGGTAGTGTGCTATTTCACACCGCAAGAGATGCATCAAAGCTACCCCGACCGCGTGCACGGAGGAATCTCGGCAGCGGTACTTGACGAGGTGATCGGGCGTGCTGTTCAGCTCAAACATCCCGATATCTGGGGCGTCACCATCTCCCTTTCCCTCAAGTATCGCAGGCCACTCCCTTATGGAACACTCCTGGAATGCCATGGCCGCTGCACTAAAATCACGCGGCGCACGTTTGAGGGCGCAGGTGAAATCCTAACACCCGACGGCAAGGTAGCCGTCCAGGCCACAGGAACATACGCCATCTGCCCGCCCGACGCCATGACCGGCGAGGGAAACCTTGACGATATGTGGTTTGAAGACGATCGTCCCGTCGAAGATCTTTAACGCAACGGGCGCACAAACAAACTGGCGGAGGAGGAGGGCTGTCCCCGGAGCTTCGTGCCGGGAGTGCTGCGGCACCTTCGCGCCTTGCGCGCTGCGCTGCAAACGCCCGCGCGCTTGCCCAGCTCCACATCTCTATGGGTTCGGGCCCTCCCCCTGCTTCTGCACGGAGAGAGCCCGATAACAAAAAAGCTCCCATCGCTGGGAGCTCGAAATTCAAACTGGCGGAGGAGGAGGGATTCGAACCCTCGTGACCTTATACAGGCCAAACGGTTTTCGAGACCGCCGCATTCAACCACTCTGCCACCCCTCCGCGTGGGGTAGAAAACAGGGCGCGTCATGAGACACGCCCTGAGTGAAATCTGGCGGAGAGTCGGGGATTTGAACCCCGGAGACGCTTTTGACGCCTACACGATTTCCAATCGTGCTCCTTCGGCCGCTCGGACAACTCTCCGTTAAGTGCATAGGCAATTCTACCGGAATATCCGAAACTTGCAACCGAGAATCTTCCAAAAATTTAAACCGTCAGTCGAGGAAGCGTTTTAACACCCATTCTCGACGTGTAAGATAGGGCGCGGACGCGCATGCGAAACTCACCGTATCCGTCGTACGCGTCACTAATTGTCTATCCCCCTGGAGTGACCGTGTTCGCTATCTGCACCCTTCTTTCCCGTACTCTATCCGGCGTTTCCGGCGCCGTCATGATCTCGACGCCCGTGTATTCCCAACCCGTTGCCATCCCCGTCTGGCTTGAGCTGGCAGCCGTCATCGCAGCCTCTATATCGGGTGTGCTCACGGCCCGCAAGCGCAACCTCGACCTTATCGGTGCTATCGCGCTCGCAGTTGTATGTGGACTCGGAGGAGGTCTTTTGCGCGATATGACCCTTCAGGTGGGAGACGTCTATATCCTCAAGCAACCGCTCGCGCTCCCTATCTCCATCGCAACCGCCGCCATCATCTACATCGTTCCCGCCATCGTCGACAAACCCGAACGCCTTATCCCCGTACTCGATATCCTTTCGGTTGGCATCTACTCGGCAACCGGCGCAGACAAGGCGTTTGTCCACGGTTTCGATCCTTTTGTTTGCGTCATGATGGGAGTGTTTACCGCTGTAGGCGGCGGAATGCTGCGCGACGGGTTTATGGGCGACGTGCCTGGCATCTTTCAGTGCACAAACTTCTACGCCATTGCCTCCATCGGAGGAGGAACAACCTATGTGGCGCTCATGGAGCTCACCCCCATACCCAGCGTGGCCGCACTCGTTGCCTGCGTTTTCGTAACGTTTACCTTGCGATGGTTCTCCATTCGCTTCGATATAAAAAGCCCCACCGAGGATGACTTCGCGCGCTGGTTCCATCGTAAAAAATAGAAAGCAACTGGGTGAAAGGGTCTCCTTCGACCGGTCGTACTCGGGATGACATCTTTTACGCTCGGCGGCAATTACGATGATGGGCGGCACTTTCTTTACGCTCGGCGTCGATTCCGATATGGGCGGCGCTTTCATCTCGGCTACATATCAATCGGTCTCTAGAGCAATTGATATGTAGAGCCGTCTCTCCCGTCTCTCTCTACAATGAGTGGCGGTTTTCGAACATTTTCCAACGGCTGGCGGTTTTTAAAACACCTGGAGACAAATGCGGTCCCGTTTTGCACGAATTGCCGCCACTCATTTCGAAATAAAGGATTTGCCGCCACTCATCGCGCCCGCCGAACAGACAACACCGGGCACGCATCGCCCGCCACCTAGACGGCACCAGGCACGCGTCGCTAACTCAAAAGAGAAACAGTAACAACTTCTCACCGCAAGCATGCGAGTTCCCCGTCGTCGCCCTCATTGACCGCTCAGCGAAGCCATCCCTATAGGCCCCATAGACGGCTATAGACAAAAAAAGGCGGCCACCGACATCACGTCGATGACCGTCCCTCAATCAGGCGAACTATACGCGAGCAGTGCTACTTGCTCATATTGGCAGCGCGAACGGCTGCCTTCTTACGATCAATCGCGTTGAGCAGACGCTTGCGAAGGCGAATGTGCTTGGGCGTGACCTCAACCAGCTCGTCGTCGGCGATATACTCCAGCGCCTCCTCGAGCGTGAAGGTGCGGGGCGGAACCAGCTGGACGGAAATATCGGACGTGGAAGAACGCTGGTTACCCAGATTCTTGGTACGCGCAATGTTGACCACCATGTCACCCGGCTTGGAGCGCTCGCCCACGAGCATACCCTCATAGCACTCGGTGCCTGGCTCTACAAACAGCTGGCCGCGCTCCTGAAGCGTTCCGAGAGCATAGGCAACCGCCTTCTCGGTGGTCATCGAAATCATGGCACCGTTGTTGCGGCCGCCGATATCGCCAGCAAAAGGACCATACTCAAGGAAGGTGTGGTAGAACACGCCCTCACCGTGCGTGACGTTCATGATGCGGTTCTTGAGGCCCATGATGCCACGGGTCGGGATCTTGAACTCAAGATGCGTAACCGTACCGCTGGTGTCCATGTTGGTCATGATGCCACCGGCATTACCAAAGACCTCGACAACCTTACCCGAATACTCGTCGGGGCACTCGACAACAGCCTGCTCCACCGGCTCCATCTTGTTGCCGTTGGAATCCTGCTTAAACAGCACGCGGGGACGACCAACCTGGAACTCAAACCCCTCGCGACGCATAGTCTCCATCAGAACGGAGAGATGCAGGATGCCGCGGCCGGAAACCTCGACGCCGGTCTTATCGGGCAGCTCCTCGATCTTCATGGTCACGTTGTTCTCGCGCTCGTTAAACAGACGCTCCTTGAGTTGACGGCCACCGACGATGTCGCCATCACGACCAACGAGCGGAGAAGTCGAAGGCTCAAAAACAATGGAAAGAGTCGGGGGATCGATCTCGATAGGATCGAGCTCAACGGGATTCTCGGGGTCGGTGTAGACGTCACCGATATCGGTGGAATCGATGCCAACGACAGCGGCGATGTCGCCCGCGCCAACTTCTTTGCACTCAGTGCGGCCCAGATAATCGAAGGTGAACAGCTGCTTGACCTGAGCGGTCTTACGCTCGCCATCATTCTTGACCACAAGGATGTTGTCGCCATCGTGAATGGTGCCGGAGTACACACGACCAATGCCAATGCGTCCGACAAAGTTCGAGTGATCGATGGTCACGCACTGCATGGCAAGAGGACCATCCACGTCGACCTCGGGAGCGGGCATGTCGTCGACAATCATGTCGAGCAGCGGATACATGTCCATGTTGCCATCGTTGGGATCAAGGCGGGCAAAGCCGTTCATAGCACTCGCATAGACCACGTGCTCCATGGCAAATTCGAGCTGCTCGTCAGTAGCGCCCAGATCGGCCATGAGATCGAGGCAGTCGTTATATGCCTTCTCGGGATCTGCGCCAGGGCGGTCGATCTTATTGATGACGATCATGATAGAAAGGCCGGTGTCGATAGCGTGACGCAGCACGAACCTGGTCTGGGGCATAGGACCCTCAAACGCATCGACCAGCAACAGGGCGCCATCGGCCATGCGCAGCACGCGCTCGACCTCACCGCCAAAATCGGCATGACCCGGGGTGTCAAGAACGTTAATCTTCACGCCCTTGTACTCGATGGAAATGTTCTTGGCCAAGATGGTGATGCCGCGCTCGCGCTCCTGGTCGTTGGAGTCCAGCACGCGCTCCTGCACCTGCTGGTTGGCACGAAAGGCATCCGTTGCACGCAACAGTTTATCGACCAGCGTGGTCTTGCCGTGGTCAACGTGAGCGATGATCGCGATGTCCCTCAAGTGCTCTACACGCATACAGTTCCCCTTTGTCTACTATCGACATAACATGCAGCCAAAGCATAGGCGCTTCGACTGTGATTCGGTGTAAAAAACTTCTCTATAGTAATAGAGTTTTACAGCAATGGCGGTTCTTCACCTGCGGGTTCAGGGTCGCTCCACATAAAGTTTTCGCCCTCGCCGGCATGTGAGAACAAAACATACGCCGAATAGGCGACGTCCATGCCACATTCAAAGAAGCTCACCATGATGGCATCCTCGTAACAGCCGTCGATATCGACGGCTCCCGTGCAGGCGATAGCGTAGCGTTCGATGGGCCCCACGCCCTCTTCGCTGTAGCCCTGGGCATGACCCTGCACAAAAGCCCCTGCAGCATCCAGACATTGCTCTTCACCGTCATCGGTGAATGCTGCCTGGAAGCAGTTGCTCCGAGCGTCCTCTATAGCCAGGACAACACCGGGCTCCTCCCCTTCAGCAAGGGAATCAAGATAGGCCCCCAACAGGTTACACACCATGCCATCGAGGGCTTCGGATACCGATCCGGTATCGCTTGGATTCTGTGCCATCGAGCAAGTCCCTTCCTGTTTGTCTTAGAGCTCCTGTGCCTGCTGGGCAATCTCCCGTGCACGGTCGCGCGTTCGCAGCAGCTCGAGAGAACGCTGCTGTAATACACGGATCTGATTTCCGAGCATCACCACATCAACCCCGCCCCATACGACAAGCATGGATGAAATGGAAAAGGCCAGCGCACCAACTGTACCACGAAGACGCGAGCTTACGAGCGCGACAACAAGGGAGATAACGAGCATAGTGATTCTGCCTTGGCGCCGCTCTTTCATCGTGCGAAGGGAAGTAACCACCGCAAGACGTGCCGTCTCGGCGGCACGGGCGCGGATAGTCGCTTCGATATAGATATCTTGAGCCGTGGCGACGGCAGAAGTAGATGCCGGGCGCCTTGCCGCACGGCCCCGCAAGAGCGTATCGCGCGCCTCGTTGATAACGCGTATTTGCTGCTCCGCGCGCTCGCGCAGACGTTTGCTCGTGCCGTACTTATCGGGATGGAGCATTTGCGCAAGCTCGCGATAGGCTGCCGTGATTTCATCTTGAGTAGCATCGCCCTCGAGCCCCAGCGCCGTCAATGCCTCTTCCCGCGTCATAGCACCTCCTACATGCAACGATGTATCGATAGCAATTGTCACATAACAACGGCACGGGCTCATGTACAGCAGATTTCTTCACTCAAAGGGTGGACCATACCGACAGACGCCCTCTTGTGACAATGAACTTGCAGAAGCACACCCGTATGCGATGGCGAGTGCATAAAAAAGTTGGGCTGAGAGCATTTGCTCCCAGCCCAACTGCCAAGTCTCAACTCAACTTTGCGCGAGCCCCGTCGAAATATCGAAGGTTTAAATCAATTACGACCTAACCTTGCGCAGATAGGCATATCCCAAGCCAAGCAGGGCAACCCCCGCGGTCGCAGCGCATCCCACAGCCGCAAGCGCCGTATCGCCCGTTGTGGGAATCTTGGCGGCAGTGCCCGGCTTGTCGGCCTTCGAGGCGCCCGCGCCGGTGCCCTGACCGGAGTTGCCCGAGCCAGGACCAGGTGTTGGATTCGGATTGGGCTTGGGGTTAGGATCCGGGTTGGGGTCCGGGCTGGGGTCCGGATTGGGAACAACCGGAGTCTTTGGCCCCTCGTACATAAAGTGGGCGACGGCGGGAAGCGATGCATTGCCGCTCGTAGACTGCGCCACGACGCGGACATGATAGGTCGAGCCAACCTCAAGGTCATTGAGCGTCAACGACGTCTTGTCCGTCACTGCAACCTCAAGGCCGTTGAGATACACGCGATAGCTCAACGTTCCGTTCATCGGGTCGGTGGACGCAGACCAGCTCAACTCAACCTGGCCGTCCTTCTCGGTAGCCGTCGCCTCTACATCGGTCGGCATGCTCGGGCTCATCTCGGAAGACGCCGGGAGCGTCGAGAAGCTACCCTCGATTGCCTTGGCCGAGGCACCGTTCGCACGGTTGAGAGCCACGACGCTCACGTCGTAAGACGTTGCGGCATCGAGACCGGTGAGGTGCGCATGCGGCGTATCGACCACAATCTCCTGCGATTCGCCCGCGGCGTGAGCCGCACCAGTTGCCGTATAGGTAACGCGATACGACGTGGCGCCCTCAACCGTATCCCACAGAACCGCCGCAGACTTGGAATCAATTGCTGCGAACTTCAGCGCGGCATCAGCCGGAATTTCGGGCAAGGGAAGGTCGGCGGCTTCAAGAGCCTCGGCAGCGACGATCAAATCGCTCGTAGCCTTCTCGACCTGTTTTGCGGTTGCGTCGTTGTTGTTCATAACATCGAGCGCAGCCTGAAGCGCCACATTGAACGGCTTCCAGGTAGCAGCCGTGTACTCGCCCTCCGTCTTACCGGCATTGGCTTCGATAGCCTCCTGCAGGGCGGTCTTATTCACCACAGAGCTGGGAGCGATAACCTCGAAGTAGTCGATATTCGCACCGGTCTTGCCGTCGCGAGCCACCGCCGTGAGCGTAAGGGTATGTTCACCATTCTCAAGACCCGTCTTCTCGAAGATCTTGGTCTTTGCGGCGTCGGCGCCATCTTCGCCCAGCGCAATGCGATCGAGCTGTTCACCATCGAGCTCAACATCAAAGGCACCGCAGCTAAAGTGCTTGTGAGCATATGCCTTGATACCCGTGCCGTTAAACGTGATGCTCATGCTCGCACCGGCATTGGCCTCGGTCTTTGAGCCGCCGTGGTGCTTGTCGGGCTCGCCGCCCCACGTGTTCCATGAACCATTCCAGGTAAGCGCGGGGTTCGGATGCGATCTGTCGACAGAATCCTCAATAACACCGGTGGTCTCGCCCGCAACGGCGAGCGTGATATCACACGTACCGGAAACGCCGGAACTATCCTTCGCGCTAGCCTTGACCTCAACGACACCAGCGGAGCCCTTGGCGGTCAGAAGGCCATTTGCATCAATCGTTGCCGTCACGTCACCGCTCTTGGTGCGGACCGACCAGGTCACGTCAGAAGCCGTAGCATCGGCGGGGGCGACCTTCGCGGTCATTTGAAGCGTGGAGCCGCTCTTTGACAGGACATGCATGCCGTTTGCGGAGTCAACAGTAATCTTGCTGACGGGAACAGCATTCTTGTCCAAAATGCGAAACGCATCGAGCTCGACCTTGGCACGCGTGGCGGCCTCGGTCCCCTTGTGGGCCGTTGCGCGCACAGTGATTGTGTGTACGCCAGGTTTGAGATCATCCTTGGAAAACACCGTCTGCTGACGTTTTGTCGAAGTGGCATAGGTATCCACCGTGTCGACAACTTCGCCATCGATCGAAATCTCGAGCGTACCGCGATCATTGTTCTTGCAGGAGATAGCCTCGATTCCCGTACCTACGAAGGTCAGCGTTGCCGTCTCGGTACCCGTGGGTGCATCCAGGAACTTGATGGTGCCGGCATAGTTGCCGGAATCCTTGTTCCAGTCGCCCCAGCTGCCCTGATAGACAACTCGAGAATCCTGGTCGTCAATCATGCCGGCCATATTGCGCAGATCCATGACATCCACGGCAGAGCTCAGCTCACCAGCGGTGCCATGGGCGACGGCCCGCACACGATACGAGACCTTGCCCAGGAAGTCATAGGCTTCGGTATCGGTGAAGGAAGTCTTCTTAAGATCAGAAACGCATGTCACCCAGTCGCCGTCGCCAACCTTGCGCATCAAAGCATAGGTAACGTCCGTACCCGCAGGAGCTTCAACGGCATTCCAAGAAAGCTCGACCGCATTGTCGACGACCTTCACGGCGCGCAGACCCGAAGGAGCGGCGAGCTTGGAGGGGGCAGGGATCATGCTCAGCGTATATACGCCGCCCTGCTCGGTCTCAAACGCAATGCGATCGTCGGTGATGACCTTATAATCAACCGGATTGCCCGAGGCATCCGTCACAACGCCCAAGGAGCATCCGGGGACATTGACAGTAGCCGTACCGCCGTTGCGAGACTCAATGGTCGCCGAAGTCAGAGCCGACTCTTTCCAGTTCATGGATACAACGAAGTTGCCGCGGGCAACAAGGCCCTCGACAGATCCGCTCTTCCATGCAGAAGGCAGGGCGGGCAGCATATCGATATAGCCGCCGTTGCTCTGAAGGAGCATCTCATTGATACCAGACGTGGCGCCAAAGTTGCCATCAATCTGGAAGGTGCTGCCACCGGGCAGCGGATGCAGGTCCCAAAGATTGGGGTAGATGCCGTTCTTAAACTGATCGCCCAGGAGCTTGTAGGCACGGTCGCCGTCGCGAAGGTGGGCCCAGGTGTTGATGCGCTGGCCCATGCCCCAACCGGTGCTCTCATCGGTTCGAAGGTTCATAGACACGCGGGCCGCCGCGAACCACTCGGGGGTATCCGCGGAAATCAAGGTTCCGGGGAACAGGCCGAGCATATGGGACATATGACGATGGCCGAAGCCCTCGCCCAACGAATTGCCGTGTGCATCCTTGTTAAAGGCCACCTCGGTATACCACTCCTTGATCTGGCCATCGGAGCCGATCTCGATTGGAGTGCGCAGGTTGTCAAACTTTTCCTGCCAAACGGCCAGGACCTCAGTGTCCTCGCCCACAACCTTGCCAGCCTCGATAGCATCATGGAAAAGCTGCCAGATAAGTGCCTGCTCATAGGTATTGCCGGCGGTGCGCGGACCGTGCTCGGGCGAATACGTGGGCGACGTGACATACTTGCCGTCACTATCGCGAACGAGCAGCTGAGCATACAGCTGAGCCTCTTCGCGAAGTGCGGGATAGATATCGCTCTTCAGGTACTCGGTATCGCCCGTATAGCGATAAGCATCATAGGTGTTCTGGAGAATCCAAGGCACGGCTGCGGGCGACCAGCCCCAGTCAAAGCTCCAGCCTGGGCAAGTCCAGCCAAAGGGCGTGTTCTGCGTATGGGCCATGAAGCCGTTGGCCTCGCCCTCGGCGCTCTCGATACCGGCATAGATCTTGGCGGTCACACGGCCGGGCTCGCGCAGGCCGTCAACATAGGAGACGAGCGGCTGGGCAGACTCCGCAAGGTTCGCGGAGTACACCGGCCAGTAGTTCATCTGCAGGTTGACATTCATGTGATAGTCGGAAGCCCAAGGCGGATCCATAAGGTTGTTCCACACACCCTGCAGGTTGCTGGGGAGCTGGGAGTTCTCGCGCGAGGACGCAATGGTCAGATAGCGGCCATACTGGTAAAGCATGGTCTCAAGCAGACGGCGCTCGGGCTCGGTGGCCGTACCGTTGTTGTATGCCTCGAGCAGTTTGTCGGTCGGCTTGTCAGAAGAGACAGCATCGCCCAGCATCAGATTGACGCGACCCATGAGCGCACTCACGTCGGCAACATGATCGGCACGAACGGCGTCGTATCCCTTGCTGGCGGCGGCATCGGCCGCAGCCTGAACGCGAGCATGCAGCTGCTCGGCAGACTCGCCCGTGCGATACGTCGGGTAATCGTTCTTATAATCCGTTGCCGCGGCAACGAAGAACGAGATCTTGTTGGCACGGCGGATGACCAGCTTGTCGCCAGATGCCGTAACGGTGCCACCCTCGGCCTTAACTTTGAGAACGGAATCGTACTTGAGCTGATTGTCTGAAACCGCGCCCGCAAGCGTAAGCTGATCGCCCGAAGCAACCGTCTTGCCGCCCTGCTTGGAGGGAAACGTGATTTCGACGTTCATCGGGTCGCCCTCAGAGGTGAGCTGGCCGGCAATCACGTTATCGGGGTTGCTCGCAAAGAACTCACGCTTATAAGAGGTGCTGCCCTGTTTGAAGGAAACGTTGGCGAGACCGTTCTCGATATCGAGCGAGCGCCCGTACTCGGCGGCGCCGGAATCGGAAAGGCCGTTGACCTTGAGGTAGATATCGCCCCACGGCTGATACGATCCATAGCCATCCTTCGTGCCCGTAAGCTGGTTGCACAGGTTGGCAGCCTCGCTGTTCTTGCCCTCAGCGAAGAGCTTTTGGATGTTCTTGAGCGTCTGACCGTTATTTCCCTTGTTATCAAGGTTACCGCCCTGATAATTAGGACGAGAGGTACTTGGACCGCCCGTCCAAAGGGTCTTCTCGTTGAACGTGAGATGCTCGGTCGCAACCTCACCATATACGTTGGCGCCCATATCGCCGTTACCGATGGGCAACGTGCGCTTTTGCCAAATATCGTTGGCATTACCTCCATGAGCACTGGCAGATTCTTTATACCAAAGCTTCAAAGGGCTCGAAAGCGAAGTCCCCTCCCCCGCCGTGGCAACCTTTCCGCCCTGCGCCCAAGCAACCTGCATGGCACTAGGCGATATCAACGCAAGCGTCACGGCAGCCACGAGCCCGCGCTTAAGAACACGGCCCCATCGGCGTGGTGGAAGTGGTTTCCCGCAACGTAGCATATCTATGTCTCCTTCCCTCGGACAAGGATATGTTGCTCATAATCCAAGCTGATTCTATGGGGAGAAAAATGTTTCTTAAGGGTGGTAGTTTAAAAACGAACCACTTGATCGGGTAGAAGGCACGTTCTGAAGTGCAGGCGGTATGCAGCTGCTTTTCTCTTTGATAACGTACTCATACGCCTAGGTATAAAACCCTCGGGCGGATCTCAAATTGATAGCGATTGTGATGCGCCAGGCAAATAGCGCTGCTGCGGCGGCCGCGCGCCTTGCGCGCTGCGCTGGCGAACGCTCGCGCGTTCACTCAGCTCCGCGCCCTCACGGGGTTCGACCCCGTGCGCGGGCAACAAAAAAGCCACAACCTGTCGGCTGCGGCCTTACTTTCAAATGGTGGAGGTTAGGGGGATCGAACCCCTGACCTCAGGCTTGCAAAGCCCGCGCT
>JAFEHB010000071.1_pt1 | contig 122573 bp, 108 predicted proteins | sample 9267121 | NCBI WGS metagenome assembly JAFEHB01 (sample SAMN17103336, study PRJNA684904) | human gut metagenome | isolation source: diarrhea sample from child under the age of five | host: Homo sapiens | place: South Africa: Mafikeng, Mafikeng Provincial Hospital | collected 2019-09 | reverse complement strand
GGACCCCATCGCTGGGGTCCTCACTGTTCGAATGGTGCCCGAGGCGAGACTCGAAGGGCTTTCGCCTTGCGAAAGCCCGGGCTCGGGCTCACGCCCTCGTCACGCTCCGCTACAAACAGGCCACAGGCCTGTTTGCTTTACGCTCCGCGCGCTCACGCGAGTTCGGCGTTTACAAGAAAGGACCCCATCGCTGGGGTCCTCACTGTTCGAATGGTGCCCGAGGCGAGACTCGAACTCGCACGATGTCGCCATCGGTGGATTTTGAGTCCACTGCGTCTGCCAATTCCGCCACTCGGGCGCACGCTATGGTGCGTTAGCAACTATACCATATTAAAAGAAGCCCAAAGGGTTCGTGCAAACTTTTTTCCTTGCGCAGGGCATTGAAACGCAAAAAAGCCCCGATCTGCTTCTCCACATGTGGAAAACGAAACCGGGGCCATGCGAAAAGCGGCTTTAGGCCTTGTTCACGCTGCCAAACTGCTCCATGAGCTCCTTGGTGCGAGCAACGATAGCCTCGCGAGCCGGCTTGATGAGCTTGCGCGGATCGTAGCCCTTGCCCTGCTGATCCTTGCCAGCCTCGACATACTCGCGAATGGCCTTGGCATAGACAACCTGAAGGTCGGTGTTGACGTTGACCTTAGAAACGCCAAGAGAGATGGCCTTCTTGATCTGATCCTCGGGGATGCCAGTACCACCGTGCAGAACCAGCGGGAGGTTACCGGTGAAAGCCTTGATCTCGCCCAGGCGCTCGAAGGAAAGGCCCTTCCAGTCTTTCGGATACAAACCGTGGATGTTACCAATACCGCAAGCGAGGAAGTCGACACCCAGGTCGGCAATCTGCTTGCACTGCTCGGGATCGGCGAGCTCACCGGAGGAAGTCACGCCATCCTCGGTACCGCCGATACCGCCGACCTCTGCCTCAATGGACAGACCGCGAGAGTGAGCGAGGTCCACAAGCTCCTTGGTGCGGTCGAGATTGGTCTGGAAATCGGCCTCGTGAGAACCGTCGTACATAATGGACGTAAAGCCTGCATCCATGGCCTTGAAGCAATCCTCATAGGAACCATGATCGAGGTGCAAAGCAACAGGAACCGTAATGTCGAGAGCCTCAACGCAAGCTTTGACCATATCGGCACAAACCTTGTAGCTGCCCATCCACTTGGCAGCGCCGCCCGTGCACTGCATGATAAGCGGAGACTTGGCCTCCTCGGCAGCCTGGAGAATAGCGAGCGTCCATTCCAGGTTGTTGGTGTTGAAGGCGCCCAAAGCGTAATGGCCGGCCTCAGCATTCTTAAGCATGTCGCTTGCGTTAACGAGCATACGAACCCCCTAGTTCGAAGTGCCGAAATGACATAGCAAAGCATACCATGCGCCATAGCCTCGATACGCCATCTGTCATACTTTCACATAAGCAAAACGAAAGCTTCGATATTCTTCAAAACGAAAGGGTTAATGCTCGTGACGAAGCGCGTAGGCCATGAAGGGGTTCGAATCAAGTTCGCGAGAGACGGTCGTGGTGCCGTTATGGCCCACATAGCACAAGGTATCTGAGGGCAAAGAGGTGCCGATGCGCGCAAGCGAACGCATAATCAACCCCTCGTCACCGCCGGGAAGATCGACACGTCCATGCCCTCCCGGGAAAAGGGTATCGCCTACAAATGCGATGTTTGCATCCGAAGTGGCAGCAAACAGCACAATGCCTCCCGGCGTATGGCCGGGAGTCGACAACACCTGGAGGCATGCGTCTCCCACCTCGACCGTATCGCCCTCCTCAAGCAAACGGTCGGGTGCAGGCGGCATCTCGGTATCGATACCCCATGTCGTCTTCATGCTGCGCACCGCCTCGGCTAGATGCGGTGCATCAAGCGCGGAAATCATAAAGGGGATGTCCTCGCCCAAGATACGGCGAACGCCCGCTACGCCGCCAACGTGATCGGCATGCCCGTGCGTGCAAACAACAGCATCGAGATGCGCGGTGGGAAACAGGGCCAAGGCGCGCTCGACCAGCTTCTCCCCTTCCCATGCGGGATCGATCATCACAGCACGATCTTGGGAGACCACAATATAGGTATTGGTCTGAATCGGACCGTTAACAATAGTTGCGACGCGAAGCGAACCATGGCCCTCGAGCTTCAAATTCGCCTTCAATGGCAATGTGTCATCCATAAAACACCTCTTACGTTATTAGTGACGATGCGCCACCTGCGCACCGCCGCCCTCGCCGGGCATGAGACGGCGGGCATCGAAGACGCTCTCCACGCGGCTAATGGCGGCAAGCAGCGCATCCAAACCGCTGGCATCGGAGATTTCGACCAAAAAGCGCAGGGTAGCGACTCCCTCGCGATCGGTCGATGTTGCAGCCGAGAGAATGTTGGCCCCCGCATCGCCGATGGCGATAGTGACGTCTTTGAGCAATCCCATGCGATCGAGGCATTCGACCACTATCTCAACCTGGAAGAGAGCATCGGCGCCATCGTCCCATGACACCTCAATCATGCGCTCGGGGTGCTCCATAAGGCCCTTGACGTTAGGGCAGTCGGCACGATGGACCGACACGCCGCGTCCGCGCGTGATGAAGCCAACGATATCGTCGCCAACCACGGGGTTGCAGCAGTGGGCCAGGCGAACCAGTAGGCCATCGCCACCCTTGACCACAACACCCGAACTTGCGGGCTTGCGCTTGCGCTTAGGCGGACGGCGGCTACCGCGCGCCTGCTTGATCGTCTCGGCAACGATCTCTTCGGGCTCCCTGGCGGCGGTGTCGGTCGGCTTGGGGTCGAGCAGCGCTTCCACCTTGTTGCACACCATGCGCGGCGCGACCTTGCCGGCGCCCACGGCGGCGAACAAATCCTCAAGTTGCTTGAAGTTCAAGTCGTGCGCGACTTCGGTAAGAGCGCGCGTAGAGCGGGGCGTGGATATGCCAAAGCCTCGCTTGCGCAGGTCCTTTGCAAGTGCGTCGCGACCAGAAACGGCATCGTCGTCTTTGGTTGCCGCCGCAAAATAGCGACGAATCTTAGAGCGAGCGGAGGGCGTACGCACGATGTTGAACCAATCGCGCGAGGGCTTTGCGGCCTTATTGGTCAAGATTTCGACACGGTCGCCCATGGCAAGCTCGTGCGAGAGTGGGGCAACCACGCCATTAACCATAGCGCCGACGCAATGGTTGCCGACCTCGGTGTGGACGGCATACGCGAAGTCAAGCGGCGTCGATCCCGCGCGCAAGCTCATGACCTCGCCCTTGGGTGTAAACACGAAAATTTCCTGGTCAAAAAGATCGACCTTCAATGAGTGAAGGAACTCTTTTGGATCGTCGATCTCGTCGGAAACAGTCCAATCGAGCGAGCGGCGCAACCAGTTGATCTGGTCGTCCAGGCGCTGAGCGTCGTTGGATTTAGAGGCGGTAGACCCGCCCGAGCGCTTGTATAGCCAGTGGGCGGCAATGCCGTATTCCGCCTGCTCGTGCATCTCGTACGTACGAATCTGAATCTCGAGCGGGCGAGCCGTGGGACCGATAACCGTTGTGTGCAACGACTGGTAGTTGTTGAATTTGGGCATGGCGATATAGTCTTTGAATCGCCCCGGCATAGGATGCCACAAAGAGTGAACCGCACCGAGCGCGGAGTAGCAATCGCCCACAGTATTGGTGATGACGCGCAAGGCAACAAGGTCGTAGATCTCGGAAAACTCTTTTCCCTTGCGGCGCATCTTCTGGTAGATGGACCAGTAATGCTTGGAGCGTCCTTTGATCTGGAACCCCTCAAGGCCCGCGTGTTTGAGCTCGTCGGTCAGCGTCTTGATAGTCTCTGCCAAGAAGCGCTCGCGCACTTCACGACTCTCGGCAACCATGCGCGCAATGCGCTGATAGGCTTCCGGCTCAAGATAGAAGAAGGAAAGATCCTCCAGCTCCCACTTGATAGAGCTCATGCCCAAGCGGTCGGCCAAAGGCGCGTACACGTCCATTGTCTCGCGTGCCTTGAACAGACGCCGATCTTCGCGAAGAGCAGCGAGGGTTCGCATGTTATGCAAGCGGTCGGCAAGCTTGACGATAATCACGCGAATGTCACGCGACATAGCGAGAAACATCTTGCGCAGGTTGAGAGCCTGCTTCTCGTCCATGCTGTCGACCTCGATGTTCGTGAGTTTGGTCACGCCGTCGACGAGCTCGGAAACAGTCGAGCCAAAGATGCTTGCCACATCATCGAGAGATGTCTCGGTATCTTCCACCGTATCGTGAAGGAGCGCGGCGCACACCACATCGCAGTCCATATTGAGCTCGGCCAAGATAATGGCCACCTCAACGGGATGGTTGATATACATCTCGCCCGAGCGGCGCTTTTGCTTCGCATGCTTCTCGGCGGCAAAGCAGTAGGCACGCTCGACCTTGGCGCGGTCTTTCTCGTTCATGTTCTTGCGGCACAGACTCGCGAGCTTGTCGTAGCTGTCTGCAGTAATCTGATACGGCAAATCGTCAGCGCATGTAATGTGTAGCAGCTCCGAGGTAGGGCACAGGCTACCCTCCTGGTTTGTATGAACAACTGCACCGGAATGCGGCGCAGCATTTGCATGAGAAGCAGCGCTGCCCATGGTGACCCCTCCCCTTTATTCAGCCCGTGGTGTGATGGGCCTGTTCACTCGTGCAAGCATATCATGAGCAGATGTATCTAAAGCCCAGCTCTTGAATGCCGAGAACTCCATGCGCGTGCGCATGCCCTCGAGGTAGCGAATAGAACGCGAAAGCTCAACCTTGCCTGGGTTCTCGGTCATGGCGATACGGCGATTTGCGTCCGAACCCTCCACGCATGCAAACCCGAGCTCCTCGAACACGCCAAGGCCACACGAAACCGAGCGCTCATCCACATGTGTGCGCGCATCGATAGCAAGGCACATCTGCGCGATGTCAAGATCGCTCGCCGCAAACGAGTCCTCCCCCGTCTTGGTTCGCGCCGCACGCCACATGGTCTGCAGTGCACGGTAGAGAACAACAAGCTCGTCGCGCGTGGGCGCCAAAGCATCGAGCAGGTGCTCGTTAATGCGGGCATCACGAGCAGAATAGAGTAGATGGATGCGAGCGGCGGCGCCATCGCGACCCGCGCGTCCGCTCATTTGGTTGAACTCGATAGCGCCAAACGGCATGTGATACAAGACAACATGGCGAATATCAGGCAAGTTGACGCCTTCGCCAAAGGCGGAAGTGGAGACGATGCAGGAAAGCTCACCGCTTCTAAAAGCATTCTCGACACGCATGCGGTCGCTTCGTGAAAGGCCCGCGTGATAGAACGCAATGGCGGGAGCGAGCTCGGGGATGCGACGACGAAGCGTGCGGGCAAGGGCAACGGCGGCGTCGCGCGCATTGACGTACACCACGCACTTATCTCCCGTGGCGACGATGGAGACAAGGCAGTTCTCGCGCGCTTGCAAGTTGCGCTCGTCCTCCAGATTCAGATTGGCACGCACCGTGTCGTCGACCACCACCTCGTTGATGGGAAGAAGGTGGCGTATCTCCTTGGCAACAGGACGAGAGGCGGTGGCTGTCGCAGCAAGAACCTGGGGCGAGCCCAACAGCTGCAAAACCTCCGGCATGTCGAGATAGGCACTACGATTCCCGCCCTTTGCCGCAGCCATGTGATGCGCCTCATCGAAAACGATGAAGCCGATACGTGCCGGCGCGAAACGCGAGCCATGAATATCGAGGAACTCGGGCGTGGTAAGAATCACATCGAGCGCGCCGGCGCGCAGGCGCGAGAAAATCGTGTCACGGGCGGCAGGAAGCGTCTCGCCCGTAAGGACCGCTGCGCGCAGTCCCAGCTGAGAAAAGCGCTCGACGAGATGAAACGACTGGTCGGCCACGAGGGCGCGCAGAGGATAGACAAAGATGCTTGCGCGTTCATGGGAGAGTGCCTCGCGCGCAGCATGAACTTGGAAGATCAGGGATTTTCCACGGCCGGTGCCCATCACCGCAAGGACACTTTTGCCCTGGCCCAGAGCGTCAAGCGCATCGCGCTGCGCGGGATGCGGATCTGCGCATCCAATAAACGAATGGATGAGCGTACGCGTCAGCTCATCATAGGGAAGACGGGCGAGCATGGCGCGACGTGAAGCATCAGGAGCATCGCCAAAGGCTTTATCGGCAGCGACTGCTGAAGCCATGATCGGGGCGTTGTTATTCATATCGTCTTTAGAGCCCGCGGCATCATGGCGAAGAATGTCTTTAACCATGAGTTTGGGCTTCACGCGGCCCTGCCAGCGCTCCGCCACGGCTTCGAACACGAGGTCGACAACTGCGTCGCATGCCACGCATCGATCGATATCGGGCACGCGAAACATAATGGCGGGAACGCTCGAGATGCCGTCGGTGGCGACAAAACGCATGTGATCGCCCGTTTTTCCCACCGCAGCACGATCGGTCATGGTCACACCGGTAGCCGCAAGCAGCGGAATCCTGTTGCCCTGTCCAAACGGTTCGAGCACCGAAATCTGCTCGATAGTGTTGATATCGAGCTCGTTGAGCTTAACAACGGCAGCGACCTCATCGGTGTCCTCGAAGTCCTCGGCGGGGAGCTGAGCTAGAGTCTCGCCCATCCGGCGGCGAAACTCATCGAGCTTATCGGCCTGGATGGTCACGCCAACGGCACCGGCATGACCTCCAAAACGAATCACGAGGTCGGAGCATCGCTCAACCGCGTCAAACAGGTTGACGGAGCCAACCGAGCGGCCCGACCCTCGAGCGATGCCGTCCTGCACGGAAAACAGAAGCGCGGGAACATGGAAGCGATTGGTAAGACGACTCGCCACGATACCCTTCACGCCCTCGTGCCAGCCCTCGCCGCCCACGACGATCACGCGACCGCCGTCATAGCTGGCCTCGGCAAGAGCCATGGCTTCGTCGGCAAGCTTGCCCTCGATATCTCGACGATCCTGGTTGATCTCTTCGAGCTGGGCAGCGAGTCGCGCCGCCTCCATGGGATCGGTCGCCATTAGCAAATCGAGCGCCAAAGCGGGATCTGCCATACGGCCCGCGGCGTTGAGGCGCGGAATGAGCGAGAAGGAAAGGGCATCGGCTGTGATGGTGCGCAAGTCGGCACGGGCAACAGAGGCGAGCGCCACGTAGCCAGGGCGCGTCGAGGCGCGCATATGGGCAATGCCATCTGCCACAAGCGCACGGTTCTCGGGAGTGAGAAGCATCATGTCCGACACGGTTCCAAGCGCTGCAACCTCGGTATAGGAGCGCCAAAGATCAGGTTCGCCCAGGCGCTCGCCCAGCAGCTGCACGAGCTTGAGCGCCACGCCGGCACCGGCGAGCTCGCGTGAGGGACTCGTATCGGCGATCTTGGGATCGGCGACGGGAACGCCCTGGGGAACAAGGTCGGAAGGCTCATGATGGTCGGTCACCACGATGTCGATGCCGCGCTCAACGATCTGCTGTACCTCGTTTTTTGCCGCGATGCCGTTATCGACCGTGATGATGAGCGTTGGCGAGCACGCTTCGACCACCCGGTCGAGCGCGCTGGCGGTAAGACCGTAGCCCTCGTCAAATCGGTGCGGAATAAACGGGTGAACGGTGCCGCCAAGGTGGCGCAACGCCTCGGTGAGCAGGCAGGTTGACGTGATGCCGTCAACATCAAAGTCACCAAAGACGGCGATGACCTCGCCTGCGGCAAGTGCCGCCTGCACACGATCGGCCACATCGCTCAAGCCAGGAATAATCGAAGGGTTCGCCCAGTCGCGCTCAAGAGACGGGGTGAGGAAGAGATGGCCTTCTTCGACCGATTCGATACCATGAGCGACCATGATGCGAGCCACCAGCGGGGCCACGCCAAGGGCATGAGAGAGTTCTCGTTCAAGATTGATATCGTTATGGGCAACGACCCAGCGGTGAGATGTCTTAAGCGAAGGCATATGCAACGCACCTCCCCGCAAGGCGATTGCGAGGGACGCGGTCGTGAGAAGCATGATGGCGGCGATGGCAGCAATCATGCGCGAAACCAAATGGGCGCATGAGGGCACTTCCTTGATGTGTGGGCCCGCTTCGGCGGGCCGAGCTGTTGAACGCCTTTATTATACGCATCACGTGGACACAATGTGCAGCTAAGCCATCGAAGGTATCCATCGTATTTCAGCCGCTGGTAGAACGGCCATGCACAAATCGCGTCCATGTTCATAGCATGCAACGGCGTTATACTCGCCCTTGATTCAATGTTTGGCCGCACGTTTTTGCGATATCTGATCGCAAACGTGAAAAACAATGCGAAAGAGGATCTTACCGATGTTCGTGGATCGCTGGCATGCATTTGGAAACCTGATCGGCTCCAAGATGCCCTTTATCGTTCCCTGCTGTGTGGCGGCGGGCGTGCTCTTTCCCCAAGTCTTCTCGCCCATTCGCGCTGTCGTACCCGTCATGTTCGCCTTCATGACGTTTCAAGGCTCTCTCAACAACACCGTCCATCAGCTTGTTGGCGTATTTAAACATCCCAAAGACCTCATCGTCATCCTGCTCATAAGTCAGGCCTTTATGCCAACGCTCGCCTATTTCCTGGGAAACCTGCTATTTGCCGGCAACGTCAACCTCGTCACCGGCATTCTTCTTGAATATAGCGTGCCCGTAGCAGTGGTCAGCTTTATGTGGGTGGGTATGTTCCACGGCGACGGCCCCCTCGGGCTCGCCGTCATCCTGGTCTCCACCGTGCTCGCACCCTTTAGCATCCCATTTACGCTTCAGATTCTGATGGGGCATTCGATTCAGATCGACGCCGCCAAGATGATCTTTGACATGGTGCTGATGATCGCGCTTCCCGCGCTTGCAGGCATGATGGTCAACGAGCTGACCCACGAGTGGGGACATGAACGTCTCTCCCCCGCTATCTCCCCCGCTTGCCGCGCGTTGCTGGTGATCATCATTACAGCGAATTCGACCGCGATGTCCTCCTACGTGCTCCATATGACCTGGGAGCGCGTCGCCGTGGCGCTCTTCATTTTTTTCTACGCCTGCAGCGGGTACATCTGGGGCCTGTTGGTCGCACGCCTTCTGCATCAGCCGCAGCCGACGCTTGTCACCATGAGCTTCGCCTGCGGCCTGCGCAATATCTCGTCAGGTGCGGTCATCGCCAGCCAGTATTTTCCAGGCGAAGTGGTGTTCCCTGTCATGTGCGGCACCCTGTTCCAGCAGATGCTCGCTGCATTTTTTGGCGCGCTCATCCATCGTCTATTCGATGAAGACACCTCGACGACAGGCGCCGGTATAGTAAACAAAAACGATACTGCCGTATCAGGCTCGCTCGTCAAGTAGCTCCTGCAAACGCTCGGCATCGCATGCAAGCGTTGTCTCGGCATTGCATTGCGCCAAGCGATAGCCTACAAAATAGGGTGAAACCACCCAGCGCGGAAGCGCTTTGACGATCGTCATCCCCTCTATGTGGTAAAAGAAGAGGTTGTATGACGAGGCACGCCCGCCGTGATGCTCGTTAAGGACAAAGCGAACCACCGTCTGAAGCGCATCGGCAAATCGATTCGTGTCCTCGATGTCTTCTGGAGTATTGCCGTGGGCAAGCCCCTGCGGGCAGATGACGTTTACCTCAAAAAAGCCCATAACGGGATCGGTGGAAATGGTCACGTGCACGCGCCCGCGCCGCCACACATCGATTCCCTCAAAGTGCTTCATAGAGATCTCTGCATACCCGTCATCCTTCTCGAGCCCGACGATTTGCATATGAGGATGCGTGAGGCTTCCACCCGAAAGCGGGCCCATGTTCTTGTACATAAGGACGCTGCGATAATCGCCCGAATCGATCATCTGCTCCCAGCAGGACAGCGCAAAGCGAATCACGCCATGGAGCTCCCCGGATTCATATGTAGTGATATCCGCATCATGATCGGCCGACTCGATGAGCACGGTCTGCATGGTATGGCGCAGCGTGCGAAACTTATTCTGCAACCAAATGCGGTCCCCGTCACGACGGATGATGTTTTCGAGTCCATCGACGTCGCAAAATGGGCACGACGTGCCCGGTCGACGGTTATCGTCCGGCTTACCCTTTGCCTTTACCACGTCAAATACCAGCGCCATGTCTGCCCCCTTGGTTTCATGCAGATAGAAGTATCGCGCACCCTTGCGGAGGCAGGCAAGTCTGCGATAAACCCTGCCCAAAGCATTACACGGGTGAAACACCTCACCTACGCCGCAAGGGGGACGCTATTGCCTCCATGCTCAAACATACTCGCGTCCTACGGACGCTGCGTAACTGCGCGTGGAGGCGGTAGCGGCCCCCTTCCGGCAAGATACCGTGCTTGCAACTTGAATCAAGCAGTTGTCCCAGGACCCGGGGCATCTCTGTCCCCTCATGCTCAAACATACTCGCGCTCTTGCGAGCGCTGCGTAACTGCGCGTGAGGGGACAGGGATACCCTGGGTCCGGAGGGGTCGATACCCATTTAAAGCAAAGGCGACATCGCCTGTTGATGCGATGCCGCCCCAGGATGGAACAATATGGTACGAAACGTCAGCCGCCCAGGTAGGCGCGGCGAACGTCATCGTTATGCAAAAGCTCCTGCCCGGTGCCACTCAAGGTGATGTTGCCCGTCTCCATCACATAGCCGCGCGTGGCGATGGAAAGCGCCATCTGCGCGTTTTGCTCGACCAACAAGATCGTGGTGCCCGTCTTGTGCAGGTCCTCGATAATCTGGAAGATCTGCTCGATCAGAATGGGAGCAAGGCCCATGGAGGGCTCGTCGAGCATGAGAAGCTTGGGATTGCTCATAAGAGCGCGACCCATGGCGAGCATCTGCTGCTCGCCGCCCGAAAGCGTGCCTGCAACCTGGCGACGGCGCTCTTTCAGGCGCGGGAACTGCTCGTAGACGCGCTCAAGACCGGGAGCGATGGTGCCCTTGGGCTGCGTATAGGCCCCCATCTCGAGGTTCTCCTCCACCGACATCTCAAGAAAGACGCGACGTCCCTCGGGTACCTGAGCCAGGCCCTTGGCAACGAGCTTGTCGGCGGGCGTATGGGCGATGTCCTCGCCCTGGAACGTAATGGAGCCCGTCTTGGAGCGCAGCAAGCCCGAAATGGTCTTAAGAGTCGTGGACTTACCGGCACCGTTAGCGCCAATCAGGGCCACAATCTCGTCTTCATTGACCTCAAAGGAAACGTTCTTGATGGCGTGGATGGCACCGTACCAGACATTGGCGTTGTAGACGGAAAGCATCGGTTCTGCCATGGCGCTACGCCTCCTTCTTCTTGCCCAGATAGGCCTCGATGACGGTTTCGTTATTCTGAATCTCCTCGGCCGTGCCCTTCGCGATGACCTTGCCAAAGGAAAGCACGCAGATGCCTTCGCAGATATTCATGACCAAGCTCATATCATGCTCAATCAGCATAATGGCAATGCCAAAGGTATCGCGGATCTTAACGATATTCTCCATGAGCTCCGCCGTCTCGGATGGATTCATGCCAGCCGCGGGCTCGTCCAGCAACAGCAGCGAGGGATTGGTCGCAAGCGCGCGCACGATCTCCAAACGGCGCTGGGCACCGTAAGGAAGGCTTCCAGCCTGATCGTTCGCATGCTTTTCCATGTCAAAGATGGAGAGCAACTCCATAGCGCGCTCGTGCGCCTGCTTCTCGTGCTTCCAGTAACTGGGCAGGCGCAAAACGCCCTCGAGCCCCGTGTACTTCTCCTGGTTGTGCAGACCAACCTTGACGTTGTCCTCGACCGTCATGGACGAGAACAGGCGGATGTTTTGGAACGTACGAGCAATGCCCATGCGGTTGACCTGACTCACGGTCTTGCCGCTCGTATCCTGGCCGTTGAGCAGAATAGTTCCGTTTGTGGGCTGATAGACCTTGGTAAGCAAGTTGAACACCGTGGTCTTGCCGGCACCGTTGGGGCCAATGAGACCGGCGATCTCGGTCTTGCCGATGGTGAGGTTAAAGTCGTCGACCGCCTTCAGGCCGCCAAACTCGATACCCAGGTGAATGCACTCGAGCGCCGGCGTCTCGTTGACGTCGCGATCGGGAACGATGGCATGGCTGGGATAGGGCACCATCTTGCCTTTTTCGAACTCAAACTTAGACATTGGCTTCGGCCTCCCCCTTCTTCTTTGGCTTAAAGCGGGCGATAAAGCCTTGGATCTGAGGGCTGTTGGTGCAGATCATCACAAGGATGAGGACGATGGCGTAAACGAGCATGCGGTAATCGGAAAACTCGCGCAGCGCCTCGGGAAGAATCGTCAGCACCGCGGCAGCGATAACGGAACCGCGCATGTTGCCCAGACCACCCAGGACCACGAAGACCAAAATGAGAATCGAGGTATTGAAGTCAAACTTAGTGGCGGAAAGCTGCGAGAAATTACCGCCAAAGAGCGCTCCGGCAGCACCGGCAAGGGCAGCGGAGACAACAAAGGCGATCATGCGGTACTTGGTAACCGAGATACCTACGCTCTCGGCAGCGATACGATTGTCACGCACCGCTTCGATTGCGCGACCGGTGCGGCTACGCACCAGATTGAGCACGACGACGAGCGCGATCATGATGAGCACAAAACCGGCCACGAACGTGGAATAGGTAGAAACACCCGAAGCGCCCTGGGCGCCCTTGATGATGGCGATGCCATCGTCCATAAGGTGTAAGTCGTTGACCGTGGCATTACCCCTAAGGTTGAACACGACATGCAGGCCATGGGCATCGACACCCACGATCAGGCAGGTCACAACCTCCTTGATGATCTCGCCAAAAGCAAGGGTGACGATAGCCAGGTAGTCGCCGCGCAGGCGAAGCACGGGGATACCGATGACAAAACCGGCGATAGCAGCAAAGACAGCGCCGACGACGATGCTCACGATGAGCGCGAGCGTCTGAGGAGCGCCCGCTGCCTGCATGGATACGGCGGTAACGATGCCCGTGTAGGCGCCGATGCTCATGAAGCCGGCATGGCCAAGAGAAAGGTCGCCCGCGACACCGACCACAAGGTTCAGGGAAATGGCCATCACGATATAGGCGGTGATGGGCACCAGCTGGCCGACGAACATGCGCGGAATCATGTGATTGGTCTGCATGAAGAAGACCACCAAGAACGCTACGATGACAAGACCGTAGGTGATGAAATCGGAGCGCGTCTGTTTATTCTTGAGGAAGTTCATTATGCTCACCTACACCTTCTCCGGAACGTACTTGCCCAGAAGGCCCGCAGGCTTGACCAGAAGCACCACGATAAGAACGGCAAACACGATAGAGTTGGCAAGCGACGTGGAAATGTACGCCTGTGCCATGGCCTCGATGATGCCAAGCAGGACGCCTCCCACGAAAGCACCGGGGATGGAGCCGATGCCGCCAAAGACGGCGGCGGTAAAGGCCTTGATGCCGGGCATGGCACCGGTCGTAGGCTGCAGCACCGGAGAATACGAGCACAGCAGCACGCCGGCGATGGCCGCCAAGGCAGAGCCGATGGCAAACGTCATCGAAATGGTGCGGTTGACGTTGATGCCCATGAGCTGAGCGGCCGCCTTATCCTCGGAGCAGGCGCGCATGGCCTTACCCATCTTGGACTTGGAGGTGAACCACATGAGCACCGCCATAATCAAGATACAGGCGAGGATGGTGACGAGCGACACGGCAGAAACGTTGAACTGTGCCAAAAACGCCGGAACCGGGAACCTGACCAGAGAGGTGAAGTTCTTGGGCGTGGCACCCCACAGCAGCTGGGCGGCGTTTTGCAGGAAATATGAAACGCCGATAGCCGTGATAAGGACCGCAAGCGGACCTGCGGCTCGCAGCGGTCGATACGCCAGGCCCTCGACGAGCACGCCCAGCACAGTGCAGACGACGACGGACAGGACCACCGAAAGCCAGCCAGGAAGCCCGAGGTACGATGTGGCGCAAAACGAAACGTACGCACCGACCATGATCACGTCACCATGGGCGAAGTTGAGCATCTTGGCGATGCCGTAGACCATGGTGTAGCCCAGCGCGATGATCGCGTAGACGCTGCCCATGGACAGGCCGTTCACCAGATACTGGATGAATACCGTCATGTTTCACACCCTCCTTTCGTTATGTGACTCGATTAGGATAGGCCGCCCCCAACGCGACATACAAGGGGCGAAACCCTCCCGTAAACCAGGGGTAACGGTCAAGAAATACACCTTGCCCCAATAGGGAAAAAGCAGGGGTGGAATAGTTCCGCCCCTGCTTATGTTACGTGCACGTATGTGCAGGCACTCCGCGGCGCTTAGGCCTGGACGTACTTACCGTCCTTAATGACGTACGCGGTCGGATCCTTTTGGACCTCGCCCTTGTCGTTCCACGTCAGAGTGCCGGTCAGACCCTTAACCGTAATCTTGGTCATGGCCTCGGCAAGCTTGGGAGAAGCCTCTGTAGGATCGACGTCGGCCGGAAGGTCAGCCTCCTTCAAGGCCTCGGCAACTGCATGGACACCGTCGTAGGCGTCTGCAGCAAACTGATCGGGAGTCTTGCCGTAAGCGTCCTTATAGGCCTTCACGAAGTCGGCGTTCTTCTCGTCGTCGGCGGAGAACGGGGTCATGAGCAGCAGGCCCTCGGCAAGGGAGGTGTCAAAGCCCTCGACGCCCAGGATGCCGTCCATACCGTCGCAACCCATCATCTTGACCTCATAGCCCATATCAGCGGCGTTTTTGAGGAGCACGGAGGCCGGAGTGTAATAGATCGGGGCGAAGATCATCGTCGCGCCCTTCTCCTTGGCCTTGGTGAGCTGGTTGGTGAAGGTGGTCTGAGAATCGTCCTTGAAGGTCTCCTCGTCGACGATCTCGAGCTTGGACTTGGCAGCCTGCTCCTTGAACGCATCGGCGATGCCGGAAGAATAGGAATCGCCGGAGTTGTAGAACAGGACGAACTTCTCGTCGCCGTAGTTAGCAGCGAGGAACTTAGCAGCGTTAACGCCCTGGTTGGGGTCGGTGAAGCACACCTGGAAGACATTGGTCTTGCCCTTGGTGACGTCCGTGGAAGAAGCGGACGGGGTGATCATGAAGATCTGAGGATCTTGCGCTGCGACCTCAGCCACGGCAACGGAAGCGCCGGTGGTGGTGGGGCCGACGAGCGCCTGCATGCCCCAGTCGGCGAGGGTATTGAACGCGGTGACGGACTTCTCGCCGTCGGCGACGTCGTCCTCGCTCTTGCTTACGAAGTTATAGGTGTCGTTGGAGAAATCCTTGCAGCCGAGCTCGACGCCGTTGCACACGGAGATGCCGTAAGAAGCGGCAGCACCGGTCTTGGGGCCGATGGCACCGATCTTGAACTCGCCGCCGTTGGAATTAGCCGATGCGGAACCGCTGTCGCCGCCCTTAGAGGAGCAACCGGCTAGAATACCCGCGACCCCCAGACCAGCTGCGCTCGCGATAACGCTCCTGCGATTCATAACAGGGTTGAATGACTTACCGTTGAGGCTCGACATGCGGCTCTCCTTTCGATGACAGTCGGATTCCAACAGATACCGACAACTGCAAACACGCCCACGTTAGTGAGTGCACAGAAGAATAGCCGCTTTATCATCCAAAAGTAAGCAGCATCATGGTCTTTTTTCATACGGCCCGCCCCACCCCGCGTGTCGACCCTTCTGAGCTTGGAAAACGCCATTGTTACAGCTTGGATGCATTGTTACAGAACGGTTTCGACGCACGGAAGCGGGAGAGGGCTCGAAAGAGACACACGCGTCATCTTGCTCCAAACGTTTTGTGTACCCCAGCTGTTTCCAATATGTCCAAACGGTTTCCGTCGACGCCGGGCGAGGGCCGCCAGCGCGATACCGTGACAGGCATCGGTCGAGCCGCTAGAATGCCATTACGCAAATTCGCATCCACCCTCAGATACCGCGTAAGGAGCCATTTATGCAGGACAATCTCCGCACCGTCAACGTGGGCCTCATCGGCTTGGGCACGGTGGGCGGCGGCGTCGCCCGCACCATCCTTTCCCATCATGATCGCTATCTGGACGCCTACAACATCGACCTCAAGATCGCGCGCGCCTGCGGCCTCGTATGGGAGCAGGCCGAAGCTGCCGGCATCACACCCGAGCAGTTCACGAACGACTGGCATGACGTCGTGTCCGACGAGAACGTCGACATCGTGGTCGAACTCATCGGCGGTGAACACCCCGCGACCGAAATCTACGAGGCCGCCTTCGCTGCCGGCAAGCACGTGGTCACTGCCAACAAGGCGCTGCTGGGACGTCATGTCGAGGCCTTCGCCCGCGCCGCGCACGAGCACGGCGTGCAGCTCAAGTGCGAAGCGAGCTGCGGCGGTGGCATCCCCATCGTAAGCACCCTCGAGCGTGACCTCGTGGGCAACGAGATCCTCACCATCGCAGGCATCCTAAACGGCACCACCAACTACATTCTCTCCCGTATGGAGGCGGAAGGCGCCGATTACGCCGACGTGCTCGCCGACGCGCAGGCCAAGGGCTACGCCGAGGCCGACCCCTCCGCCGATGTCGACGGCTTTGACGCCGCCAGCAAAACGGCCATTCTCGCCTCTATTGGCTTTAGCTCGCGCGTGACCACCGACGATGTGTACCAGCAGGGCATTCGTACCATCAGCGCCGAAGACATCTCCGTGGCGCACGACCTGGGGTACACCATCAAGCTTTTGGGCATCGCTCGCAACACCGCTGAGGGCGTGGACGTGCGCGTGCATCCCACGATGATTCCGCTCGACCATCAGCTCGCAAAGGTCTCGGGCGCCATGAACGCCGTCTACGTAGTGGGCGACGCCGTGGGCGAGACCATGTTCTACGGCGCGGGCGCGGGCTCCTTCCCCACCGCGAGCGCCGTGGTGGGCGACATCTTGACGCTCTCCGAGCAGATCAGCCGCGGTGTGGCGCCGCTGCCCGAAAGCGAGCCGTTCAGCCGCAACAAGCCCATCCGCTCCATGGACGAGCTCGAGACCAAGTACTACATCCGTCTGCGCGTCGCCGACCGCGTGGGCGCGCTCGCCGAGGCCGTGGACGTGTTTGCCAAGCACGACATCTCCATCTCGCTCATCAACCAGCTCGAAGACGGCAACAGCGACAGCGACGCATGCTCCGTCATCTTCCTTACGCACAAGGCACTGGAGAAAAACGTCCAGGATGCAGCCGCGGCCCTCGCCGCGTCCGAGTGCGTAAGCGAGGTCGCAAACGTCCTGCGCATCGAGGACGTCGATGCCTGGACCGACGGCGTGATGGCCAACTAGAGCCGGCGGCTTGCGTCCAAACAATCGCTAAGACAAAGGGCTGCTCGAGTTAATTCGAGCAGCCCTTTTTGCTGTTTGGAAACGAATCGAGAAGCCTGCCCAAGCAGCGTCTATTTCACTCGCACTGCAGATGCAACGGCATCCCACGGATTGCACATCTCGATGGGCAGGGTATCCCACAGCTTGAGCGTTTGCTCGTCCAAAAACTCGCGGCGCACCACGACCTCGCCGCCATAGAGGCGAAACCACTCGCCGCTCATAATCAGGTAGCCATCCTTGCAGGCGTCCTTGCCCCAGCTGTTCTCGACGCGCCAAGCGCGCGGCGTGCCATCGTCTGCCAGCTCGACGCCTTGGAACGTCATGGCATGCGTCATGCAGCTCTCGCGCATGTCATACATCGTGGCTTTGTCCATATCCAGATCGATATCGAACAGACCCTCGGCGTCAATGGTGTCGAGGGCAAGCACGCCAGGGAAGTCTTCGATGTGGCGCGCGAACTGCTGAGACACGTCACATGCCATATAGCAGGCATGGCCCGCTTTAAGCGAAGCCGTTGCGGCGCGCTCGAGGACCTCGGGCGGCATATTCAGCATGCGCATAACGGGAGCGCCCACCACGGTATCCATCCAACGCACGCCCACCACGCGCTCGAAGGGGCGCGTCGCACCGGGGCAGGAAACAAGATCGACGTAGTCATTGGCATCAAAACGCACATAGCGGCGCTGGAACTCCTGGGGAGTGATGCCTTCCTCACGCAGGATGCGGACGGGCTTTGTATCCTCGGCGTCCGTCGCCTTGTCCGTCGTTGGCACGCCTTCTTGCACGCTGACTTTGGACGGGTCGACATCTGCATGTTCGCCCACCGCAAGCTCAAAATCGAAGGTCAGCGGGGGCTCGCCCAGGCAGGTGCAAAGCACGCGATGTACGTCCCTCATCATCTGGCGACGACGCTCCTGCAAGGCCTCGTCAGATTCGCCCTGCTCAACCGCAGCGCGCAAAATCGCGGCATCGCGGCGCAGCAGGCGATTGAGATAGCGATTCATCTGAGAGGAATCCTTGGTGCACGCGGTCTCGGGCATGACCTCCTTGGGCACCATGCCCCACTTCTCAATGAGGTTGGCGGCAAAGCGCCACTCCCCTCCATCGGGCGCGGGGTTTTCCAACAGCAGGGTCACAGCGCGGTCGTCAAAGGGAAGACGGGCCGTGGCGATGATGTTTCCCAAAAAGGCGTTGGCCTTCTCGAGCTTGTCGTAGAACATGCCGTATGCCTGAGAGAACTCGAAGTCGTCCACATCGAGCAGGCGGCAAATCTCCACGCGCTGCGTATTGAGCGTCGAGAACATCCAGCAACGGCCGGACTGACGCTGATTGGTCACAGTCTTGGGCGCTTTAACGGCAACGCGGTAAGTATCGGAATATGTGCGCATGGTAACCGGGTTGCGGGCGGCCGCCATCACATCCATCGAGGTAACGGCGTTGCGCGCAATGCGATTGCCACGACTCTTTGCGAACCGCTTTACGAGTTCGGCATTGGCATTCGGGTCGAGCGCCGCAGTCGAGGTGCCGAACAAGGCATCGCTCGGCACGCACTCTGTTTTATTCTCACGGCTATCCATAGGTCCTCCTTAGGTTTTGCGTTCGATTTCAAACGCTTCGAGGGTAGTCCTTTTTGCGGCGGCGCGCAGCCCTCGCTTCTGCATCTCACTCAGCATTGTCCTCGCGATGAAGCTCGAGCATGCGACGCCGATATTCTTGCACCGCAAGTTTCGCACGCTCAAGGCGGCGACGCTCGCGCGGCGAGAGGGACGAAGGATCGACCTCGTTTACGTACACATCCTCGGCAAGCAGGTGTGCCGCCGTGGCAATACGGTCGTCGATCGAACGATGATGCAACGGGTCTGCAGCAATATGTTCCGCAATGTTTCCCCAGGTGGGAACCTCGTCTGCCGCATCACCATGCCCGTGCGAGGTAAGGACCTTGTGCTCACGCGCAAGCAGTTTTGCCAAGTCATGATGCTCACGAATGATCTGCGCCGCATCGCGCGGGTGCTCGACAACCTGGCTGGCAGCCTCAAGCGGACGGGCATCGACCATGCGATACGTGGCCTGGGCCAGCAAGGGCATGAGAAACACCGTGCACGCGCCCGCGGCAACAAGCACCGATGCCATATCTTGGCCCATGGCACCCGCAGAAACCGCAACGCTTGTAACGGCGACGATGATGGGAAGCGCCGTGGTGCAGTAGAGCGCCACCGTGGTACGGCCATGCGGGGTAACATCGCGCGTAAGCGGACAGAGCCTCATGGCGATGGCGATGGGCACGGCACGGATCACGAGCAGCGCCACGATAAAGCCTGCAAGCATCAGCGGATTGGCGGCAACGGCGGAGAGATCGATCTTAGCGCCCGACACGCAAAAGAAGACCGGGATCAAAAAGCCGTACGCCAAGCCCTCGAGCTTGCTTTCGAGTGTATGGTCGCCCTCGGGGATGATAAAGCGCAGGACAAAGCCCGCGGCAAAGGCACCAAGCACGATGTCGAGGTCGAAGATCGCCGTAAAGGCAACAAGCACGATAAGGATGAAGACCGTAAGGCGCACGAACGTCTGCGACGTGGTATCGGCACGGTTCTGGATAAAGCGGAAGAAGCGGTTGCCCAACCTGCGCGAGCGGGCAGGCACGGCGGCAAGCACCACGCAAACGACAAGAAACGCAGCGAGGATCATGAGCGTCTGAACGCTGCTGCGAGCAGAGAGCAGCACCGACATAGCAAGGACCGGGCCAAGCTCTCCCCAGGTGCCGTATGCCAAGATCGAATCGCCCAGACGCGTGCCCATAAGCGAGCGCTCGTGCAAGATGGGCATAAGCGTGCCCAGTGCCGTCGAGGTGAGCGCAAGCGTGACCGCGATGCCGTCGATGCTGCCCGCCGAAAACGCCGGCGCCGTGCGGACGGCGAGCCAGGCAAGCAAGAACGACACAACCCAGGCCCCCAGGCCCCAGCGTCCCTCGCCCCCAACAACATGCTTGGGATTGATCTCGTAGCCCGCAAGCAAAAACAAAAACGCGAGGCCAAGCTCAGACACGATGGATACCGCCTCATCGATATGGATGAAGCCGAGCATATGGGGCCCAAGTACGGCGCCCGCCAGCAGCAAAAACACAGTCTCGGGAATCGCGCGACCCGGAACGAGGGCAGCGAGGACCGGGCAGACGAAGGCTGCGCCCGCGATAACAGCCAAAGAGACAAAAGCCATGAAAAGGGCTCCTTTCCTAACTTCTCCACTGTACCCATTTTGATGGGCGGAAATCTGGGAGAGGAAAAGCCGGAAGGAGCCCTGGAAAATATGACAAAACAAACCCGTGGACTTTTGTCACATGGAGTTAGGCGCGCTCGAGAAGGTCGACCGTCAGATGCGGATCGAACGGCAGCTCATCGAAGGGATAGAGCGGGCGCATGACCTTGTGATGCCCCAGGCGCGGGAGGTCCTGGTCCACGGCGCCCGGCGTGAGCGCCATGACCCAGCCCTTGGCGGCAGCGGAAAGATCGGGCTCAAGATAGCCCATCTTGACCACGACGATATCCTCGGCGTCAAAGGGCGTGCCGGCGGCCTCGTACTGCTCGGAGCAGCCAAACTGCGTACGCGCCGTGGTGACGATGACCTTGAAGTTGCCCTCGGCGATAACGGCGCTCTTGCCGCCGCTACGATACTCATCAAACAGACGGTCAACCACGCCATCCATCATCATGGGCTCACCGGACACGCCGCCGTTCATGGCACCCACAGCCAGCCGAACGGGAGCACCCACACCCGCTTGCTCGCATGCCTCGACGGCGGCGGGGTCGTTGAGGGACGCGAAAACGACGCGCTTCGTACTGCCCTGGGCACGGTAGGCGTCGAGCATCTCGCGCAAAAAGACGGTGCTGTCGTCCGTGCCACCGGCACCGGGGTTGTCGCCCGTGTCGGAAACAAAGAACGGACTTACCTCGGCAGAGAGCGCCTGGGCAACAGAACCCTCGGCGGTATCGGTGGGGCCCACGAACTCAAAGACGCCGGCGTTGTCCCAGAAGTCCTGGGCAGCAGCCATGGCAGCGTCGCGCACGGCCTGCTCGTCGTAGCCGTAGGACACGACGGCACCATGGCAGCGCTCCATGTCGGCCCAAGGGAAGCCCATCCAGATGGATGTGTCGAACACGTCGTCTTGCAGCTGGTAAACACCCAGCTTGGCATACATGCTCGCGCCGGGCTCCACCTCGGTCGAAGTCTTCTCGCCTGGAAGCAGCACGGGCACGTTCACGCGGGCGCGGTAGAGCGTGCGCCCGGGATTGTCGAGCACCTTGACGAGGGCACGGGCGGCGCGCTCGTGCGTCCAAGGAACATCGATGTGCGGAGCGGTACGATAGCAGGTGAGCAGGTCGCAGGACTCAAACAGCAGATCCGATATGCAGCCGTGCAGGTCCATGGAGGCAGCGATGGGAACGTCTTTGCCCACGATCTGACGCACGCGGGAGGCAATCACGCCCTCGCCGTCCTCCAGGTCCACCACGCTCGCGGCGCCATGAATGGTGAGCAGCACGGCATCGAGAGGTTCCTCGTTATGGGCCTGCTCGAGCAATGCGCAAAACTCATCGAGCCACGCGTTGAAAAACTCGTTAGTCACCGGGCCGCCGGGAAGGGCGCCCGCATAGGTAAGGGGCACCCACTCGACGCCTTCGATGCGCTCGATGGCGCCAAAGCGCTCGAGGCGCGCGGCATCGATCGCGGAGGTGTCGCCCGTGATCCACGGATGGCTGTCGAGCAGCTCCTGGCCGCGACGAATGCGGAAGGCGGCCTCGCCTGAGCGGTACGGCGTGAACTCGGAGCACTCGATATGGAAGCCGCCGACGGCGATGCGATAGGGTTTGGACATGACAATCACGCTCCAAAGGACCGGGGATATCAAACGGGTCCCATTATGGCGCATGCCAGGACGGTCGTCACAAACGTTCGCGCACTCGCAACATAACGGCCCACCAGCGGCGATGGGGCGACCTTGGAACCGGGTGGTCTCCCCTGCCTCGCCGACGCTTCCCAAGCTCGCGCGCACGGCTCCGCGGTCCGAAATCCGTTTGCAAGATAGCGACCTCTCCTGCTGTTATTCACCGGGAATACCGCCCGCTCGAGCTGCCGTTTCTTGTCTTTATGCAGCTCGATTATTAGCATATTTAGGGCATCTCCCCGGGCAGCAAGGTTTGCCCGGGCACTCCCATCTCATGAGGTGAAATCCTATGAACGCAGATATCGTTATCGTCGGTGCCGGTCCCGCGGGCATCTTCACGGCTCTCAAGCTCATCGAAGAACGGCCCGAGACCCATATCGTCTTGCTGGAAAAGGGCCTCCCGGTAGAAAAGAGGCATTGCCCCAAAGATAAAACCGGTCATTGCGTAAACTGCCAGCCCTGCAATATCACCACGGGTTTTTCGGGCGCAGGCGCATTCTCGGACGGGAAGCTCTCCTTGTCCTACGAGGTTGGCGGCGATCTTCCCGAGCTGATCGGAGCCGGGAAGGCGCAGGAGACCATCGACAAGGTAGACAAGATCTACCTTTCCTTTGGCGCAGATGATCATGTCGAAGGCGCGGGACACAACGCGCAGATCCGCGACATTCGCCGCCGCGCCATCCAGGCAGGCCTCAAAATGGTCGATTGCCCGATCCGCCACCTGGGCACCGAAAAAGCCCAGGAGCTCTATCTCGCAATCGAAAACCATCTTCGCGAGGCCGGCGTCGAGATGCGCTTTCGCACCGAGTGCCGCGACGTGATTATCGAGAACGATATTTGTCGCGGCGTCATTGCCGCAGGACCTGATGGCGAGGAGCGCATCGATGCCAAGCGCGTCATCGTGGCCACTGGACGTCGTGGCGCCGATTGGCTTGAGCACCTATGCTCCGAACACGGGATCCTCCATACGCCGGGACCCGTCGATGTGGGCGTGCGCGTCGAGATGCGAAACGAAGTTATCGAGGACGTGAACGAGGTTCTCTACGAGGGAAAACTCATTGGCTATCCCAATCCCTTCCGCAACAAGGTGCGCACGTTTTGCCAAAATCCCGGCGGCTTTGTGGCGCAGGAGAACTACGACGGCGGCCTTGCGGTGGTAAACGGCCACTCCTTCAAGGAGCGAAAATCCGAGAACACCAACCTCGCCATCCTGTGCTCGCATAACTTCCGTGAGCCGTTCAACCAGCCGATCGCCTATGCGCAAAACATCGGCAGGCTCTGCAACATGCTGGGTAACGGCCACATCCTCGTGCAGCGCTTTGGCGATATCCTCAACGGCAAACGCACCTGGCAAAAGGAACTCGATCAATCAAACGTGCGCCCCACGCTGCCAGATGCCGTCGCGGGCGACATCACGAGCGCGTTACCCTATCGCACGATGACCTCGATCGTCGCGTTCATGCTCGCCGTGGACAAGGCCATCCCCGGCTTTGCCTCTGCAGAGACGCTCCTCTATGCGCCAGAGCTCAAGTTCTACAGCAACCGCGTGACCATGGACAAGGAGTTCACCACAAGCGTCGCCAACCTCCATTGCCTGGGAGATTCCAGCGGCTGGACGCGCGGCCTCATGATGGCCTCGGTCATGGGATACCTCATGGGCGAGCGCCTGGCAGCGGAGGTATAGGCCAACGAAACAGCACCGACGACAAGGCGAGCCCACTGTCGTATAAAAAACGAGATGCCCCTGCAGGACACACGGTCATGCAGGGGCGCTGTTGTGCGCAGCGGTGCAGCGGCAGCATTTTGCGCAGGGTGCCGCTCAGTCTTTAAGGTAGTTGTACACCGCCCGTGAGTAGAGCAGCGCTCCGTACTCGGACGGGTGCGAATAGTCCTGGAAGAAGTTCTTGTCGTACTCGTGGGATGAGAAGTCAACGTAAGGCACGCCGGCCTCCTCACACGCCCGGCGAATCATCGCATAGTACTCCTGTCTGACAGACGCGGTATATGCCGTCTGGTCATACATAAAGCCATTGACCGGTTGGATAACCACAAGCGGGACCATGCCCGATTCCACACCTACCGCAAGGGCCATCTTGAAATCCTCGTACTCCTGCTGGCTAAAATATTCGCCGCCACGCACCTTCCATGTGGCCTTGGCCCCCTTGAGCCATGCCTCGCCACGCTTTTGATACCAATTCTCGTCGACAGCAAAGGTCTTGTTGCGCGGCGTAGCGGCCAGACAGCGCGTCGCACTCGTCTCGAGCCCCGCCCAATCGGGAGCCGATGGCGCAGCACTCGGGGCGCGCGGTGACGGTACTGCCGCGCGGTTGTTCTCAAGTCGCAACCGTGCGTCATCGACCGCCGATGTCATCGTGCGATCGAGAGTATCGGAAAACGAAGAGATGGGCGAGGAACTCTTCGTAACACGGACGCCGTACTCGCCCAGTCGCTTCGTCACGCGCTCCTTAAGGTCTGCGGAAATGCGGTCGTTTGCCATGAAGGCATCGTAGGCGTCACGCGAGAACATTGCCGGAAGATGATCTTGCGGTGCGCGATAGCACATAAACCACTGCATGCTCGCAAAGAGCACACTGCGGTCTTGCCCCGTCGTGCCGCCGAGCGCACCCATCTCGACAGCTTGCCAAAGGCTCTCGCAGGTAGCGCGGCCCACGGTAAGTGTGCTGATGCCGTATTCGCCGTTCAAAAGGAGCTTGCTGGGATTCATGGTGCCACCATGTCGCGGACTCAGTTCAGACGAGCCAAAGACAAGGCGAGGATTGTAGCCCGCCTTCGCACGCAGCGCGTATTCTCCGGTCACGAAATGATAGTTTGACGCCTGGACATAGGAAGGGTACGCGACAAACGCTGCATCCCCCGTGCCCGACGCGCCGGCACCCAGCGTGCCTCTCGCCCCAGGCACCATCAGGGCCACGCAAATACCAGCAGCAAGAGCGAGGGCCACCGCGACGGCCGCCAAGCGCTTGAAGGGCGCACGGGACATATGCGTTCACCACCTTAGAATGCCGAGTACACTGGTGCCGCCGGTGTACCGTAGGGCGAGAAGAGAAAAAACCAGACGAGTATCGTTGCAAGCAAAAGCACCAAGGCGAGCCATGCAGCAAGGGCAGAGCAAGAGCCTGCGAAGAACCACGCACGAACACGTTCCGCAAAAGGATACAAGCGCGCAATAGGCCCCGTTGTCTTGCGCGCGCTCACAAGCGCACCTCAATCTGATGAATAATCTTGTTCACGGTGTTCATCTCGTCGCGGTCCACCGCCGTGGGCGCAATCTGCACGCCAAACTCCTCCTCAATAGCCACGAGCAGCTCGATAGCCGCCATGGAATCGAGCAGGCCCGCGTCGAACAAGTCGATATCGCGCTCTTCGCGCACCGCGTCGTCATCACAGATGTCCTCGAGCATATCCAGGACCTTTTCTTCAGTGTTTACCGTAGCCATCTACATCATCCCTTCGATGATTTGTTGAACCTGACCGGAGAACAAGGCGAACCCCAAGAAGACAAGCTGCATGGTCACTGCCCATGATAGTGCTCTGTACCAGGTCTTTTTCTTATTGTGTTTGTAGAAACGGGACTTCTTTTGATAGACCTCTGTAGCCGCAAGAAGAATCCCGTGATAGGCGCCGTATGCCAGGTAGCTCGGCGTAAGGCCGTGCCAAGCACCCATAAACAGCATGTTCACCATATAGGCGGCGCAGGCTGTTTGCAGCCTGGTCGAAAACACGTGGTGCCGCGTAACCACGCGCGTAAAGCGCATGAACACGAAATCGCGCAACCAAGTAGAAAGCGTGATGTGCCAACGATTCCAAAAGTCCTTGATGTCCACGGCAGCAAACGGCGCGCGAAAGTTGCGCGGGCAGCGGATGCCAAAGCAGTAGCTCGCACCCATAGCCATGAGCGAATAGCCGGCAAAGTCGAAAAACAGGTAGATCCCATAGCCGTAGGCATAGGCGACCTGGTACGCCACGCCGGTAAGACCAAGGTTCGCCAGTTTAGGGATCCCACCGATGCCCACAGCCGCAACAGGGTCGTACCAGTCGCGCACGATGGTGGCGATTACCAGCTGGAAGACCGCGCCCACCAGCAAAAGCACGATGCCACGCGTGAGCAAGTCGGCATATTCATCGCGTTGATACGCACGATGCGCATCTTCGATAAAGCGGCGAGAGCGGTCGATGGGCCCCGAGGTGATCTGCGCGAAAAACGTCAAGAAGTAGAGGTAATCGACAAGGGTCAGCTCGTCAATCAGCCCATCGCGAATCTCGATGATCACCTGCACCGAGCGAAACGTGCAATACGAGATGCCTATGAATCCCAGGAGGCCCACGCCCGAAGTTGCACTCAACTTGTAGACAACGAGCGGGGCGCACGTGAGTGCGAGTGAGGCACCGTAGACCGCCATGCTACGCGTGCCGCGCTTCCAGCTGCCCAGCGTCAAAAAGACTCCCGTACAGGACAGAACGACAAACAGCAAGAACGAGCATGCCGCGGCGCGGTCTGACGCAAAGAGAAACGTAAGCATGACGCACGAAGCGGCAAAACCGTATCCGCGAAGCGAACGCTCTGCCAAGCCCAATATCGCTGCAGGCACGACAAGCGCCGCCAGCACGATGAAAAAGGAAGCCGAGGTGAAAAACACCATGGTGCTAACCGTTCTGTAGGGACGCGAGCGCACGGCGGTCGAGCTTGCCGTTCCCTGTGACGGGAAGCGCCGGCACAAAGACCACACGACGCGGAACCATGTAATGCGGAAGCGTCTGCTTGATTTGCTCTTTGAGGGCAAGGCCAGCGCGGAAGTCCGACAAGGTGCGCTCCTGCGCACTCACCACATAGGCCACCAAATGTGAGATGCGCCCCTCGCGCTTGGCCGCAACAACGGCGCACGACGCCACCTCGGGTAGGCGCTGAAATGCCACTTCGATTTCGCCCAACTCGATACGAAACCCGTTGAGCTTGACTTGTAGATCCAAGCGACCGCGATAGTGCAGCATGCCTCGGGCGTCCAAGCATCCCTCGTCACCCGTGCGATAGCTTCTCACGGGGGTGCCGTTTACCTCGGCTGCACCAAAAGCGCGCTCGGTTAGATCCCGCCGGCCCCAATAGCCCGCAGCAACCGTATCGCCCTCGATGACGACCTCGCCCCATGCACCCGCAGGAACATCGTGTCCCTCATCGTCGACGATGCGCAGACGTGTACCGGGACGTGGACTTCCCACAGGCAAGGGCGCGGCAGATGCAGCCATCTCATCACTCACCGTCACCTCTGTCACCGCCACCGTGGACTCGGTGGGACCATAGGTGTTGATGATCGTCGCATTCGCAAAGCGCTCGCGCAGACGGCGCACCGTCTTGTTGGCGAGCGTCTCGCCGCAGAAGATGAAGGTGGTGAGGAGCGGCAGGAGCTCGGAGGAAAACTCGGGGTTCGCCAGGCACATGTCGGCAAACGAGGGCGTGGACACCCAAATGTTCACGCCGCTTTTGGCAAGAGCGCGCAGCAGGCCGACCGCACCCTGGGACGCTTCGTGCGTGAGGCTGAACAGGCTTCCGCCTGCAGCCAGGGCGCCCGCAAGTTCAAAGACCGAGAGGTCGAACGAGAACGGAGCCTGGTCCAAGAAGACGCAGCCTTCCTTGTCCGTGCCGCCGAGAACCAGATCCCAATCGCAAAAGTTGTCGAAGCATGCGGCCGTGACCTCCACGCCCTTGGGCGCTCCCGTAGAGCCAGATGTAAACAGCACGTATGCCAAGTCCTCGCCGCGGATCCAAGATTCGCGCTTCGAAACGCTGCCGGATACCGCAGCCGCACAAATCTCTTCGGCATCAATCACCTGCGCGAACGAGGACTGCACCTCCGCCGTGTCGCCCTCGACCGAGAGGAGCAGCTCGCCGCCCACTTGCTCGGCGATAGATGCCACGCGCGCGGCCGGCACCGAGTGAATGTCGACGGGAACATATGGATGGCCGCTTTTCATACACGCTAAAAACGAGGCGACCATATACGGAGACTTGTGGCCGCGTACCACAACGGGTGCCGCGGCACTGAGTCCAAGTGCAGACAGATGCTCGGCAATGCCTTCGGAAGCCTGCCAGAGCTCGGCATACGTCATCGACTCGCCCGATGATGTACGAATCGCGATGTGATTTGGATCGCGCTGCGCGTGGGCGCAGATGTAATCGAGATACCGCATCGGTTAACCTCCTTCACAACTCGCGGCAGGGGATGCGCCGCGAAGTAGTCCTGTTTTAGAACTCATCCTCAGGCAAGAACGAACCAAGGCCATTATGTGACAAAACTGAAAGCGGACAACAGGGGTATCACCCACCGTCCACATTTGGCATCTTGCATGAGGGGGGGGGTACGTCAAGCGGCGCTTGCGAACAGCCCCAAGGCCCCACAAAGTGGGCGAGCTGCCCACAATGGAAATCTGTCAAGCCGGAGAAAAGCCGCACCGGCACCCATGCGGCGCGACCCATGTCGTATGATAATGAAGTTTATGTTATGCATGGTTCAAGGCGCAGGCCGCATGTCCGCGACCGCCGCCATGCACCGGCACGAGTAGCCACTACCAACAGGAAGGCAGCAGCAATGGTCTCTCGCATCTACGTGGAGAAAAAGCCAGGGTTTGACGTGGAGGCGCAGCAGCTCAAGGCAGAGCTCACCGAGATTCTCGGCGTGAGCGGCCTGACGGGCGTTCGCGTTATCAACCGCTACGACGTTGAGGGCATCAGCCAGGAGCTTTTCGATTCCTGCGTTCCCACCGTGTTCTCCGAGCCCCAGGTGGACGTGACCTACGCAGAGCTGCCCGACTGCGGCGACGCGCCTGTATTCGCCGTGGAGTTCCTACCCGGCCAGTTCGACCAGCGTGCTGACTCCGCAAGCGAGTGCGTGCAGCTCATCTCCCAGGGCGAGCGCCCCGATGTGCGCTCCGCCAAGGTTTATGTGCTTGAAGGCAGCCTTGCGCAGGCGGACGTCGAGGCCATCCAGCACTACGTGGTGAACCCCGTCGAGGCGCGCCTCGCGAGCCTCGAGCTTCCCGCAGCCCTCAAAGCCGACGTGCCCGAGCCCGCTCCCGTCGAGGTGCTCGACGGCTTCCGCGAGCTTGACGAGGCGGGTCTCGCCTCGGTCATCGCCGAGCGCGGCCTTGCCATGGACGAAGCGGACATCGCGTTTTGCCAGCAGTACTTCCGCGAGGAAGACCGCGACCCCACCATCACCGAGATTCGCGTGATAGACACCTACTGGTCCGATCACTGCCGCCACACTACCTTTGGCACCGTGCTCGATAACGTCACCATCGATGACGACGTCGTGCAGGCCGCCTTCGACCGCTACATGGAGATCCGCCACGAGCTGGGCCGTGACGCCAAACCCGTGTGCCTCATGGACATGGGCACTATCGGCGCCAAGTACCTCAAGAAGACCGGCCAACTCACGAACCTTGACGAGTCCGAAGAGATCAACGCTTGCACCGTCAAGGTGACGGTCGATGTCGACGGCGAGGATCAAGATTGGCTCTTCCTCTTTAAGAACGAGACGCACAACCACCCCACCGAGATCGAGCCCTTCGGCGGTGCCGCCACCTGCGTGGGCGGTGCCATCCGCGACCCGCTCTCCGGCCGCAGCTACGTGTACCAGGCCATGCGCGTCACCGGCGCATCCGACCCCACGGTCCCCGTGTCCGAGACGCTTGCCGGCAAGCTGCCGCAGCGCAAGCTCGTGACCACCGCTGCCGCCGGCTACTCCAGCTACGGCAACCAGATCGGTCTTGCCACCGGTCAGGTCAATGAGCTGTATCACCCCGGCTACACCGCCAAGCGCATGGAGGTAGGTGCCGTCGTGGGCGCCACTCCGGCCTCCCACGTGCGCCGCGAGTGCCCCGCACCCACCGACAAGATCATCCTACTCGGCGGTCGCACCGGCCGTGACGGCATCGGCGGCGCCACCGGCTCCTCCAAGACGCAAAACACCGACTCCATCGAGACTTCCGGCGCCGAGGTGCAGAAGGGCAACGCTCCTGTCGAGCGCAAACTCCAGCGCCTGTTCCGCCGTGGCGACGCATGCCGTCTCATCAAGCGCTGCAACGACTTTGGCGCAGGCGGCGTCTCCGTCGCCGTGGGCGAGCTTGCCGACGGCCTGTACGTCGACCTCGACATGGTGACCAAGAAGTACGAGGGCCTCGACGGCACCGAGCTCGCCATCTCCGAGTCCCAGGAGCGCATGGCATGTGCCGTAGCCGACGAGGACGTCGAGGAGTTCATGGGCTATGCCGCCGAGGAAAACCTCGAGGCCACTGTCATCGCCGAGGTCACTGCCGAGCCGCGCATGCGCATGGCTTGGAACGGCGTTGCCATCGTCGACCTTTCCCGCGAGTTCCTCAACTCCAACGGCGCCCCCAAGCATCAGGAGGCCCATGTGGTTGCCCGCAGCGTATGGCAGCCCAGCTGGGAGGGCGCAACGCTCGCCGAGCGCATGACTTCGCTCGTCACCGACCTCAACGTCGCCTGCAACAAGGGTCTCGCCGAGCGCTTCGACTCCACCATCGGTGCCGCCACCGTGCTCATGCCCTTCGGCGGCAAGACGCAGCTCACGCCTTCCGAGGCTATGGTCGCCAAGTTCCCCGTAGACGGCGAAACCACCACGGCATCCGCCATGTCCTGGGGCTTCAACCCCTTCCTCATGGAGGCAGACCAGTTTGCCGGTGCCTACCTCTCCGTCGTAGAGAGCGTGGCTAAACTCGTTGCCGCAGGTTTCGAGCATGAGAAGGCATACCTCTCTTTCCAGGAGTACTTCGAGCGCCTGCGCACCCAGCCCGAGCGCTGGGGCAAACCTGTCGCCGCAGTCCTTGGCGCCCTGATGGCCCAGATCGACCTCGGTGCCGGTGCCATCGGTGGCAAGGATTCCATGAGCGGCAGCTTTGAGCAGGACGGTCAGGAGCTCAACGTCCCGCCGACGCTCATCAGCTTCGCCGTGGCCGTGGGACGTGCTGCGCGCGCCGTCTCCCCCGAGTTCAAGGCCGCGGGCAACCGTGTGGTACGCATCGCGCCGGCTGTCTACGGCGAGGATTATCGTCCCGACGCAGCCCAACTCATCGACGTGTTTAAGCTTGTCGAGAGCCTGACCGCCGCGGGCACCGCGCTCGCCATCTCCACGCCCGGCTACGGCTGCGGCGCCGAGAGCCTCTTCAAGATGTGCGTGGGCAACCAGCTTGGCCTCGAGCTTGCCGACGACGTGGATGTCGAGAGCCTCTTCGCCCCGATGTACGGTAGCTTTATCGTTGAGCTTTCCGAGGATGCCGAGCTTGGCGATGTCGCCGAGGGCGTTGTCGTGGAGCCGCTTGGCACTACCGTTGAGGGCTATGTGCTCGAAACCGCCAATGAGCAAATCGACCTCGCGCAGCTGCAGGAGGCCTGGGAGGGCGGCATCGAGAGCGTATTTAGCTATCGTCACGCCGCAGCCGACCTTGAGGCCCAGCCGGTCGAAAAGATTGACTTCACCGCCAAGGACATCCACGTGTTCAGCGGCGCCAAGATCGCCCGTCCGCGTGTTATCATCCCTGTGTTCCCCGGCAACAACTGCGAATATGACACCGCCCGCGCCTTCCGCACCGCCGGCGCTAAGGCCGATACCTTTGTGATCAACAACCTCTCGCCCGAGGCTGTTGCCGAGAGCACCCACGAGCTCGCGCGTCGTATCCGCGAGAGCCAGATCGTTATGATCCCCGGTGGCTTCTCCGGTGGCGATGAGCCCGACGGCTCCGCCAAGTTCATCACCGCGTTCTTCCGCGCCCCCGAGGTCACCGAGGCCGTTCGCGACCTGCTGCAGGCTCGCGATGGCCTGATGCTCGGCATCTGCAACGGTTTCCAGGCGCTCATCAAACTGGGTCTCGTTCCTTACGGCGATATCGTCGACGCCACGCCCGACGCACCCACGCTGACGTTCAACACGATCGGCCGTCACCAGAGCCGCCTGGTCCGCACGCGCATCGCATCCAACCTCTCGCCTTGGCTCTCCCAGTGCCAGATGGACGATCCCTATACCGTGGCCATCAGCCACGGCGAGGGTCGCTTCGTCGCCAACGATGAGGTGCTCCGCACGCTCGTGGCCAACGGCCAGGTCGCTACGCAGTATGTGGACGAGGCGGGCATGCCCAGCATGAGCCTCGACGTGAACCCCAATGGCTCCGTTGCCGCTATCGAGGGCATCACCAGCCCCGACGGCCGTGTGTTTGGCAAGATGGGTCACGTGGAGCGTCGCGGCGATAACCTCTATGCCAACGTTCCGGGCAACGCATGGATGCCCGTCTTTGAGAGCGGCGTGGCGTACTTCGCGTAAGCGCTTCACGGCATATCGATTGCAGTGTTAGGCGTCGGCCCTTGCGGGCCGGCGCTTTTTTGCGCCACGCTGGCAAACTCGTTTCCAGTAGCTCACGCCCCGTAGATGCGCTCGTCCTCGGGCTGGATGCGCTACACCCCGCAGCCGTACCTCCAGCAGCTGCACTCCCTGCGGGCTCGACGGCCATCGCCTGCCGCGCTCGCGATGCGCCGAGCAGTGCGTTCCGTCCTCGCCCGCAGCGCCTTGCCCTCGCACACCGTGCCCCGTCCTCGCGCGCCGTGCCCCGTCCTCGCCCGCCGTGCCCCGTCCTCGCCATATCCCTCAACGAGTGGCGGTAAATCACTCATTTTGAAACGAGTGGCGGAAAATCGTGCACCTTGCAGCCAATTTCGCTTTCAGAGCGTTTCAAAAACCGCCACTCAACGACGGGTGTCAACTAAACAGGAAATCTTTCGAGCAGCGTTCGCGTTTTAAGGTGGCTCTCGGCCTCATTTTTCAAAACTCATCGAAATGTGTACCCTAAAGCCAAACATGCCAAGTAGGCGTTTTATTACCCCCTCAAAATCCTGGGGTTTTGTCCATCGGCTAAAGCAGCTACTCGTCAGATCTCAAAACAGGGTACACATATCGAATTGTTTTGTATAAGTAGCATTTTTCGAACGGCAATTCTTGTTCGAAATGATCCCAGATATCGCTCGCGAAGCAGCATTTGCCTTCCGAAAGCGCGTAAAAGCACGGTAACATGCCGCGGTGCGCTGTGAATAAAATCAGGTACATCGGCCTGGTCGTGTATTATGGGAACCTATGACACGCGAACGTACCGACAAACCGTTTTTGGGGACCCTGCCCGGCCTGATACTGGGCTGTCTTGTTAGCTGCGGCCTTTGGGGCTCGGCATATCCTTGCGTCAAAATCGGCTATGAACTGTTTGGTATCACCGGCTCTAACGTTGCGTCGCGTCTCGTCTTTGCTGGCACGCGCTTCACCATTGCCGGCATTATGGTTGTCGTCGGCGTTAGCATCGCACAGCGACGGGCACTTTTACCCGCCAAGCGCGACCTGGGCGCCATCAGCATCCTTGCGCTATTCCAGACGGTGCTGCAGTATTTCTTCTTCTATGGAGGACTTAGCCATGCTGCCGGCGTTACCAGCTCGATCATCGGAGCGGCCGCTTACTTCTTTGCCATCCTCTTTGCAGCCCTTATCTTCAAGACCGAGAACCTCACCCGCAAGGCGGTCATTGGCTGCAGCATCGGCTTTGCTGGCGTCGTTCTTGTAAACCTTGGCAACAGCGGAGACGCCGCGTTCTCATTCGCACTCGACGGAGAAGGATTCATCCTGTTTAGCAGCGTTGCAGGCGCTATCTCCACCTGCTTCATCGCCGTCCTCGGCCGCACGCACAACTCGGTCTTGCTCTCGGGCTGGCAGTTCGTCACGGGAGGCATCGTGCTGCTTGGATGCGGACTTGCCATGGGAGGAAGCCTTTGTCCCATATCCCCCGGTCCTGCGCTCGCCCTCATCCTCTATATGGGTTTTATCTCGGCCATGGCATACACCCTCTGGTCAAGACTTCTCGCCGCAAATCCCGTGAGTCGCGTGAGCATCTTTGGGTTCATGACGCCCGTCTTTGGCGCAGCAATGTCTGCGGTGCTCCTGGGAGAGGCCGACGCCGTGAACCCCTTGTTTGCCCTGATCGCGCTCGCGCTCGTAAGCGCGGGCATCGTTATCGTCAACAGACCGAATAGCCAATAGGCATAAGCACTCCCACCCCTTGTGCTTGCCATATACATGCAGTGAGACCTCCGAGCCCTTCTTTCGTCGGCTCGGAAGTCTTGATTTGCGCTGTGTGGAAGCACAAAGAATTGAAGTCAAAAAGCAGGCTCAACAGGCCGAGGGAACGTGCATGACAAGCCGAGCAAGGCATCCTCAAGTCAAAACCATCACAGCGCGAAACGCTCACGTAACACAAGGTCACTAGGATGCTAAGGCAACAGGTGGCAGGAAGGCGCCGCCGTAACGGCTGCATATGCGTGGCACACGCCATATCGCAAGCCACCATTTGAACCGGCGCCCATCAGCCAAGCCGCTCATCGAGGCAAAGGGGCAAATCCATATGACCCAAATCAAACCGCTTGGCGCGGAATTCGAAGAATACCTGCGCGACGAATCGCGCAGCGTCGGATCGGCACAGACCATCTCGTTCCCCACGTGCGAGGATGAGATTCGCTCCGTGTTACGCAAGCTGTACCCTTCAGGAACACCCATCACCGTGCAAGGCAGCCGCACCGGTCTTGCCGGTGGCGCCGTGCCCGCCGGCGGACACGTTATGAACCTCTCGCGCGCATGCTCCTACCTGGGCCTTCGTCGCGACGATACAGGCGTGTTCTACCTGCGCGTGCAGCCCGGCGTAATCCTCTCCGAGCTGCGCAAGCACCTTGCCAACAAATCCATCCCCACGCAAAACTGGGATGCCGAGAGCCTGCACGTACTCGGCGAGCTCTATGCCGGCCCCGAGCAGTTCTTCCCCACGGACCCCACCGAGGCCTCGGCCTGCCTGGGCGGCATGGCGGCATGCAATGCATCGGGCGCACGCAGCTACGCTTACGGCCCCGTGCGCGGCCATGTCTCGGCTTTGCGCGTAGCACTTGCCAACGGTGACGCCCTGTCGCTACGCCGCGGCGAGGTGCGCAGCCACGGCCGCCACCTCTCGCTCAAAACCGAGTCGGGTGCGTCGCTCGAACTTGACCTCCCCACCTACCAGATGCCCCATACAAAAAATGCCTCCGGCTACTATGTCGAAGACGATATGGACGCTATCGATCTGTTCATTGGCAGCGACGGCACTTTAGGCGTCATCTGCGAACTGGAACTCGCCCTCATGCCGGTACCCGCCGTGACTTGGGGAGTCAACTGTTTCTTTGGGACCGAAGATGCCGCAATGGCCTTTGTCAATGCCGCGCGCCCTGCCCTTGAGCGCGCCGCGGCAATGGAATATTTTGACGCCGAGGCCCTCGACATCCTACGCCAGCAGCGCGAAGCGAGCACCGCTTTCTCCGCCCTGCCCAAGCTCGATGCGCACTATGCCTACTGCGTCTACGTGGAGCTTGAGGCAGACTCGCAAAAAGAGGCCACATCCGAGCTCGCCCGCTTGGGAGAGCTTCTCGAAGCACATGGTGGCAGCCGATACGACACATGGGTCGCCCGCACGGATGTCGACCGCGAGAGCCAGCGCTTCTTCCGTCACGCGATTCCCGAAAGCGTCAACATGCTCATCGACGAGCGCCGCCGCACCTCCCCCACCATCACCAAGCTGGGAAGCGATATGTCCGTGCCCGACGACCGCCTGGCAGACGTCATTGCCCTCTATCGCAGCTCTCTCGCCGAGGCCGGCCTCGAATCTGCCGCATGGGGACACATAGGCAACAACCACCTGCACGTCAACATCCTGCCGCGCAACGACGCGGATTACGCTGCCGGCAAAAAGCTGTTCTTGGAATGGGCCGCAAAGGTCACCGAAATGGGAGGAGCTGTCTCGGCAGAGCACGGTGTGGGCAAGATCAAGCGCGATTTCCTCACAGTCATGTACGGCAAGGAGCACATTGCCCAAATGGCCTCCCTTAAAGCCCGGCTTGACCCCAAGACGCAGTTGGGCCGCGGCAACCTGTTTGCGCCCGAAACAGCAGATGCTGCCCGTAAGGAGGCTGAGTAGCATGCACATCATAGCCTGCGTCAAGGCGGTGCCCAGCAGCACCGAGGTAAAAATGGACCCCAAGACCAACACCATCGTGCGCGATGGCAAACAAGCGGTTATCAACCCCTTCGATGCCACGGCCCTGGAATGTGCCCTGCAGGCGCGTGAAGCCCTGGCAAACCAAGGCGCAGACGTCACCGTAACGGCACTTTCTATGGGAATCCCCGCCACGGCAGACCTCCTGCGCGACTGCGTGGCACGCGGGGCAGATTCCGGCGTGCTGCTCTCGGACCGCGCTTTTGCCGGCGCCGACACTCTTGCCACCTGCTACGCGCTTACGCTCGGCATCGAACATATTGGAAACCCCGACCTCATCGTTTGCGGAAAGATGGCGGTCGACGGCGATACCGCGCAGATCGGCCCCGAGCTTGCAGGCGCGTTTGATATCCCCTGCGTCACCGATATCTCCGAAATTCGCGAGGTCGCAAGCGACCATATCGTCGTGACGCACGTTACCGATGAGGGCCATGACGTCGTAGAGGTCCCCCTGCCAGCCGTCATCACCGTGGGCAAAGACGTGGCACAGCTACGCATGCCCAGCATCGCCGGCGTGCTCGCTGCCGAGGATGCCTCGATCGAGGCACTCAGCGCGACGGATGTCGCCGCGGACCCCGCCCGCTGCGGCCTTGCAGGATCGCCCACGCAGGTTGTGCGCTCGTTTGTTCCCAAGCGCACCCATGACTGCACATATATCGAAGGCGATATCGACACCCAGGTGCATGCCCTCGCCGACCTGCTTAGGGAGATGAGCTAGATGAGCGGACTTTTGATTGACGCCGAGGCTTGCGTCGGATGCGGCCGCTGCGTGCGTGCCTGCGCTTCGGGCGGCATCGTCGTTACGGGAGAACGCCCCAATCGTTGCGCGCACGTCACCGACTCGTGCATCCTGTGCGGATCGTGCGTCGACGCCTGCCCGGTAGGTGCCCTTTCGATTGAGCGCGATAAGACGCAGACAGATATCGACCTGTCCTCTTATCGCGATATCTGGGTTTTTGCCCAAACGGACTCGGCGGGAGCCGTGCTGCCGGTCGCGTTTGAGCTGCTGGGACGCGCACGCGAACTTGCCGCCCAGCACAGCTGCCGCGTTGTCGCCGTCGTGGGAGAAGCGTCGGATGCCGACGATGCTGTAGCGAATGCTTTGGTCGCTCGCGGCGCCGACGAGGTGCTGCGCTGCCAGGACGACCGCCTGGCCACAAACGACTCGGGCGTCTTCGCTCACTGGATCTGCGACCTCGCGCGCGAGTATCGCCCTGAGGTAATCCTCTACGGCGCCACCGACTTTGGCCGCGAGCTTGCACCGGGCATCGCCGTGCGCCTGCAAACGGGCCTCACCGCCGACTGCACCGTGCTCGAAATCGACGAGAAAACCGGCCTGCTGCATCAAACGCGCCCCGCCTTTGGCGGCAACCTCATGGCAACCATCATGTGTCCCGCACATCGTCCGCAGATGGCAACAGTGCGCCCCGGCATCTTCTGCGCGCCGGAAACCGACGCCAATCGTACGGGCAAAGTGACCGATATTGAGCTTGACACAGCTGTTGCCTCACGCATGCGCGTGGTTGAGCATATCCCCGCCGATAGCCAGGCGTCGATTGCCGAAACCAAGCGTCTGCTTGTGTTGGGCCGCGGCATCGGCTCGAAGAAGAACCTACCGGTGATGCGCCACCTAGCAGAGCTGTTGGGAGCAGAAATCGGCTGCACGCGCCCCTTGGTCGAAGCCGGCTGGCTCGAGTATCGCCATCAGGTTGGCCAAACGGGCGTCTCCGTTGCGCCTGAGCTGCTCATCAGCCTGGGCGTCTCCGGCGCCATTCAGCACCTGGCGGGTATCAACGGGGCCCAAACCGTCGTCGCCGTCAACGAGGATGCAGACGCCCCCATCTTCAACGCCGCGCAATATGCCATCGTCGGCGACTGCGTGGAGGTGGCCCAGCGCCTTATCGCCCAGCTCGAGACCCGATAGACCATCCGCGGCGGCGGGGGTGCTGTCTCTGCCCGCGTCCCCGATGTCGACGGCCGCGCCCCCGCCGTCGCTGGCCGCGTCCCCGATGTCGACGGCCGCGCCCCCGCCGTCGCTGGCCGCGTCCCCGCCGTCGCTGCTGTCGCTGACCGCGCCCCCGCCGTCGCCATTACAGCCTGTCGCCACACAAATGAAGCAGAAAATCCCTTTTAGACCGTGGAACACCTGAGCTAAAAGGGATTTTCTGCTTCATTTAAAAAGACGCCGCGTGCACCCGGTACCATCCAGAGCGTACGCGGCGGCCCGCATTGTGAAAGTGACGACTAGACGAGCTTGCCGGCGCAGTGATCGGCCATGTGCTGAATCATCTGAGCCTCCCAGCCCACGAACTCGCCCTTGCGATGACAGAGCTCGCCATCGACGAACTCGTCGTAGGACAGCTTGATCTTGATGTAGCGCGTCACTCGGGAGATACCCTCGTGCGTAAGGCAGGACTCCTCCACCTTATCGGCGCCCAGACCAAAGAGCACCTTGGGGTTGGCCATCACGCGCACGGCACCCGACTCGTCCTCGAAGGCGAACAGCGCGCGGGTGACGCCAATCTGGTTCGCAGCCAAGCAGCCGGCGTTCTCCAGGCTTGCAAGCGTGTCCGTAAGGTCGGTGGCGACAGCAATGTCCTCAACGGTCGCAGGCTCGCAGGGGGCGCTCAGCAGCGCCTCGTCGGTCACCAATTCCTTGATCATGGGTCAACTCCTCATCTATCGACAAAACTGCATCTAGAGTAGCAGAGCGAACAGCGCTCGCCCGCGGCGGATATAAGCCGCTGCGAAACCGTCATCTAGCCTTATCTTGACTCAAAAGAGCAACCGGTTGGAAATATTGCCCACATGCTGTGGATTTATCCAAGCACCATACGGTAGAGTGTAGGACGTTGTAAATCTGCGGAAGCGATCCGCAACAGCGAAAAGGGGATTCATGGAATCGTTCTTTAAGTACGGTGAACGAGGCTCGTCCTTCGGCACCGAGGTCCGCGCGGGCCTGACCACGTTCCTTGCGATGGCCTACATCATCGCCGTCAACCCGGCGGTACTCTCCGGCGCCGGCATCGACGGCGGCGCGCTCGCCTGCGCCACCTGTCTGGGCGCCGGCATCATGACCATCTGCATGGGCATCTTTGCCAACCGTCCACTCGCCTGCGCCTCGGGCCTGGGCATCAACGCCATGGTCGCCGGCATTACCGCCACCATGTGCGGCGGCGACTGGCACGTCGCCATGGGCGTCATCTTCCTTGAGGGCATCGTCATCTTGCTGCTCGTTTTGTGCGGCCTGCGCGAAGCCATCATGGATGCCATCCCGGTAACCCTGCGCCATGCCATCTCCGTTGGCCTGGGTCTCTTCATCGCCCTCATCGGCCTGGCCGACGCCGGCATCATCGTCGCCGGTAACGGCACCCTCGTGGGCCTGGGCGACGTCACCTCCCCCACCTTCATCGTCGGCATCGTCTCGATTGTCGTGACCGTGGCACTCGCCTCCCGCAACGTCCCCGGCTCGCTGCTCATCGGCATCATCGTCGCTGTGCTCGCCGGCATCCCGCTGGGCGTCACGCAGGCACCGGCGGGCATCGTGGCACCGCTCAACCTCTCGACCTTTGGCGCTCCGTTTGCCGCCACCGCCGACGGCACCCTCGCCATCGCGAAGGTCCTCACCGACCCGATGCTGCTCGTTGTCGCATTCTCCCTGCTCATGAGCGACTTTTTTGACACCATGGGCACCGCTATGGCCGTAGCTAAGCAGGGTGAATTCCTCACCGAGGACGGCAATGTCGAAGACATCCGCCCCATTCTGATTGTCGACTCCGCGGCGGCTGCAGCTGGCGGTTTTATGGGCGTCTCGTCCATCACCACCTTTGTCGAGTCCACCTCGGGCGCGGCGGACGGCGGCCGCTCCGGCCTCACCTCCGTCACCACCGGCGTGCTGTTCATCCTCGCCGCGTTCTTCTCGCCGATCGTCTCCGTTGTCTCCAGCGCTGCCACCTGCGGTGCTCTGGTCTACGTTGGCTACCTCATGATGACCGAGGTCACCGAGATCGACTGGACCGACGTGTCCCAGGGCTTCCCGGCGTTCATGATCGCAGCCGGCGTGTCCTTCACTTACTCCATCTCCGCCGGCATCGGCCTGGGTTTTATCGCCTATGTCGTCGTCGCTGTCTTCACCGGCAAGGCCCGCGAGATCAAGCCGCTCATGTGGATCGCTACCCTTGCGTTCCTCGTCTACTTCTTCGTAGCGTAAGCGCGCAACCCATATCAAACCAGCAGGGCGCGGGGCCGCATAAACGGCTCCGCGCTTTTTGATTGTCGGGCGGCAGCTCCGTTCACTCCTTGGCCATGACCGCTGTTGAGTAGCGGGTTTCTCTCGTTCCCGGTTTTCGGGTGGCCGTTTTTCCTCGTTCTCAGTTATTGAGTGGCGGATTTTCTCTCGTTCCCAGTTATTGAGTGGCGGTTTTCATTCGTTTCCAATTGAGTGGCGGTTTCTCGCTCTTTTTTCGTCAAGAAACAGCACTCATTCGTACGATTATCCGCCACTCATCTCAAAATGTACGATTTGCCGCCATTCATCCCCGCGACAAAGGGCCCATCCCCTGGGCATGGCACAATCGATATGCCCAGCATCACCCTTTGTCGCAAAGGAGTCATACATGGCAGCATGCGAAAAACAGGTCGCCATATACCCCGCACCCAACGCGGGGGCGCTCATCGTGTACCTGCCCGTTGCCGCGGGAATGGGCGACGACGTTCTCCAGTGCTGTCGTGACCTGGGTTGTCTTCCGTTCACGCTTGTGGCTATCGGCGGACTCGATTGGAATCGCGAGCTCTCTGTTTGGCCTTGCGACGCCATCACGGCGACCAGCGAGCCATTTGCTGGAGAAGCTGCGGCCTTCCTACATGAACTTACGCGCAAGATCATTCCCTCGATTGAAGCACCCCTCGCCGCTTCCCCACGCCTCCGCGCTATCGCCGGGTACTCGCTCGCCGGGCTCTTTGCCCTGTGGGCATGCTGCAAAACCGATCTGTTTAGCCGAGCGGCAAGCGTCTCGGGCTCGCTGTGGTTTCCCGGTTTTGCCGAGTACCTCGACGAGAATCTTCCTCAAGGTGCCCTTGACGTCGCCTATCTCTCCTTAGGCAAAAAGGAGCACAAGACCCCCAACCGAATGATGCGCGAGGTGCTCGCCGACACCAAGCGCTGCGAGCAGACCCTGCAAGATCGCGGCGCCAAAACGCTCTTTGAGCACAATCTCGGCAACCACTTTAGCGAGCCGGCCCTGCGAAGTGCGAAAGGCATTGCTTGGATGCTCGCACAATAAGGGTCATGCGGCTTTCTTTGGACTTCAAGCGCCCGGGCTCGCATATAATTGGCCATATTTGCTCCCGAATGGCACTATCGGCCATATGTCTTGGCATGTACGCTTAAACCAGCGGTGCACACCATATGAGAGATGGGAACAGCCATGACCACGTTCACGACCCCCGCCAAGCATGACCGTCCTGCAGGAGCGCACTTTGCCGATCCCCGCCCGCACCACCGTGCCGTGCTCGCACGCGGGAGCTGGCGCCGCGTGACCCGCCGCATCGTCTGCGGCCTGGCCTGCGCGCTCACGGTGAGCTCGTTGCTCATGCCGAGCATCTCGCTTGCCGCCGAATGGGTCGACGTCGGCGGCACCCAGTACAACGACGGCACTGCGGCGGGCGACGACGCCGGCACCTGGAGCTGGGACGGCGCCGACGATATGAAGCTCAACGGCTATGACGGCGGTGCAATCAAGGCCGAGGGCAAGCTCAACGTAAACTACTCGGGCAATAACACCGTCACCAACGAGAACGGCCGTGGCATCTTGGTTATGGATGGTAATGCCGAGAACGCCGAGCTCAACATTCAAGGTGATGCATCTAGCACGCTCAACGTGACATCTTCTAGCGACGCCATCATGTCCGATGGCGACATCAACATCGACGGTGCTGGCACCGTCAACGCCACGAGTACCGAGCTCGACGCTATCGATGCCAAGGGTGATCTCACCATCAAGGGTTCGGGCAACGTCAACGCCACGGGTGATTCGGACGGCATCAGGGCGGACAGCAACATCACGATCGACAATAGCGGAACCGTCACCGCCAAGGCTACCGAGGATCGGGGAATCGATGCCGGGGAAAACCTCACCATCAAGGGCGACGGCACGGTGGAGGCAAGCTCTATCGAGGATGCGGCGATTTGGACCGATGGCAACATCGATATCTCGGGCGGCAGCCGGGTCAAGGCAAACTCCAAGGAAGACTATGCCGTTAAGGCCAAAGACGGCCTCACGGTCACAAACGCCTCACTTAACGCACATGGTGTTGGATATGGCATCTATGCCTACAAGGGCATCACGCTCGATGGCGCAACCGTGACGGTCCGTGCAGCCGCAGAACGCGACGATGTCAGCGCCCTCTTCACCGACGAGGACGACATCGTCATCAAGAACGGCTCGACTGTGGATGCGTTCGCAGAAGGCCAGTTCTCGACCGCAATCTCCACCAGAAACTACAACCCCAACGAAGCGGGTGGTCACATCTACATTAGTGACTCCGTTGTCAAGGCTATAGCCCGCTATGCCGAGACCAGTGGCGACGGTCCCGACCACTACAGTGGAGACCAAGATAGCGAGATCGCCCTCGAGCGCAGGGGCGTGAACATCGGCATCTTTGCTCAGACCAGCGAGGGCATTACGCCCGCGACCATCTCCATCGTCCGCAGTAAGGTCACGGCCGAGGGAGATACGGCGGCGATCTTCGCCCTTGCCATGAGCGCGGACGGCAAGGCGATCGGCACCATCGAGATCGAAGGCACCAGCATCCTGACGCCTGAAGGCGGCAAAGTCATTGACTATCGCCACAAAGAAGAGCTCGGTGACGGCATCGTGTACGAGGCGGGTCAAACCATCGGCACGGGCGACGCTGTGATCGACTCCCCCTATAACGAAGCAGTCACCAAGAGCACGGTCATCGCACCGCCCGAGGATTCCAAGCCTGAGGCCAAGCCTGAGGCCAAGCCTGAGGCCACAAAGACGACCAAGACCGTTGCGACCGCAACCGTGGGAGCCAAGACCGTCGGCAAGCTCGCAGCAACCGGCGACACCTCGGGCGCAACCATCGTAGCGACCGCCCTTGCGGGAGCAGCCGCTATCGCCGCGGGCGCTGTGGCGAGCCGCAAGCGCTCGTAGCGCGCAGCGGAACGCGCACCTGAAAGGTACCAAGCATCGTTCCCTCTCCATGTGGAAGCGGCCGTCGGAGCTCCCCCTTCCGGCGGCCGCACTTTCTATCCCGGCCAACGCCACCTAGATGTGACGCCGCAGCGCCTCGACATACGTCTCTCCATAGCGTGTGAGCTGTGAATTCTTACGGGTAATAATGCCTATCTCCATATACTCGTCCACATCGAGCGGCACGGCGACAATACCCTCGCCGTTGAGCTCGGCCGAGATGACGCCCGAGCAAACGGTGTAGCCGTCCAAGCCGATTACCAGATTGAACAGCGTGGCGCGGTCACGGACGCGAATGTTCTTGGCGCGGTCCAAGGTGGAGAGAATCTCCTCGGAGAAGTAAAACGAGTTGTAATCCCCCTGTTCATAGGAAAGATAGGGGTAGTCCTGCAGGTCGTCGAGGGTGACACCGCCGCGACTCGCCAGCGGATGAGATGATGAAAGGAACACGTGCGGCTCGGCACAGAAAAGCGGCGCGAACTCCAGCTCGTTTTGACGCAGCATCTTCTCGATCACCTCGCGATTGCGCGAGCTCAAATACAAGATGCCCAACTCGCTTTTCATATGCGAGACGTCCTCGATAATCTCGTGCGTCTGTTCCTCGCGCAGGGTAAAGTCGTAGCGCGCAGCATCAAACTGACGAATCACGTCGACAAACGCATTGACTGCAAACGAATAGTGCTGGCACGAGACCGAGAAGTGCGGCACCTGGCGCGCCTCGCCGCGATAGCGCTCCTCGAGCAGATCGACCTGTTCGAGCACCTGGCGTGCATACCCCAAAAAGGTCTCGCCCTCCTCGGTCACCACCACGCCCTTGTTAGAGCGCTCAAAGATGGTGACCCCCATCTCGGCCTCGAGTTCACGGATAGAGGCGGTGATGGATGGCTGCGAGACAAACAGGCGGCGCGAGGCCTCGGTGATGTTGCCGCACTCGGCAACCTTGACGGCATAGATGAGCTGTTGCAGTTTCATGGGCGCGCCCTTCGTGAGGTTTCTTATGCATATTGGTTTCCTTATCGTACAACGCAACGGCGCAAACCCGTCTCATGGAGTACCATGTATGCCACAGATTCGATGCAGGGGTGCCGCCGCGCGCGAGCAGGCTGAGAGGGCATGCGCCCAACCCTTTGAACCTGTCAGTTAGCGCTGGCGTAGGGAGCATGTCCTCATGGTTTTGGGACACTGTAGCTTTACGTGCAGCATCCCCAAAAGCCTAGGGAGGCATGCATGATCGAAAAGAACCAGATTGAAGCCGCCGTTGCGGCCGCCGCACACAAGGTGCGCGAGACCAACCCCATGGCGGGTTCCATCACCAACACCGTAACCATCGACTTTGTGGCAAACGCCCAGCTCGCCGTTGGCGGCTCGGCAGCCATGGTCTATCTGCCCGACGAGGGCGAGGCCCTCGTGGCAGCCGGCAACGCCGTGTATCTCAACATGGGAACGCTCTTCCCCATTTATGAGCAAACTATCCCCGCAACGGCCAAAGCCGCACACGACGCCGGCAAGGCATGGGTACTCGACCCGGTAGGCCTGGGCATTGGCGGACTGCGCACCAAGCTGCTCGAAGAGCTCAAGCCCTACAAGCCCACCATCGTTCGCGGCAACGCCTCCGAGATCATCGCTCTCGCAAGCCTGTGGGACCTCTCCGGCGCCGCAAACGACCTCGATCGCGCCCGCGGCGTCGATTCCACCGACACCGTGGACGCCGCGCGCGCGGCCGCCGTGGCGCTTGCGCGCTACACAGGCGGCGCCGTGGTAGTCTCCGGCGAGATCGACCTTGTGACCGATGGCACCACCGTCGTGCGCTCGCATGGAGGCAGTGAGCTCATGTCCAAGATCACGGGCTGCGGCTGCTCCCAGGGCGGCGTGCTCGCCGTCTACGCCACCTGCGCCGACGCCTTTACCGCGGCGGTTGCCGGCACGGCCCACTACAACCTCGCCGGCACGCGCGCCGCAGCCGTGGCCACCGCGCCCGCAAGCTTCAAGGTCGCTTTTATCGATGAGCTCTACCGCGCCACGGGCGAAGAGATCGCCGCAAACCCGATGTGCGTCGAGGAGGCCTAGATGAACACGCTTATCGCTGTTGCCATCGCGCCTTGCGGCACGGGCGACGAGCTTTCGGCCGAGGTGGCAGAAGTCGTGCGCGTTATCCGCGAATCCGGCCTTCCCAGCCGCACGACCTCGATGTTCACCGAGATTGAAGGCGAATGGGACGAAGTCATGCGGGTGGTTAAGGACGCCACCTTCGTCTTGGCGGAAAAGGGCATCCGTACCGAGGTCGTGCTCAAGGCGGATGTGCGACCGGGCTTTGATCACATGATGGACGGCAAGCTGGAGCGTCTGGACGCCCAACTCAAAGCACAGGAGGCATAGATCATGAGCATGCGCGACAATCTGGATATCTCGGCATACCTGGTACTGGGACCCGAAAACACCCTGGGGCGTCCCGTTGCAGACGTGGTGGAGCAGGCCCTCGATGCCGGTTTTACCTGCATGCAGATTCGTTCCAAGGTCTGCTCCGTGCGCGACCTCATCGAATACACGGCACAGGCGGCAGATATCATCACCCGCGCAGGTAAGAGCGACCAGGTGGCGTTGCTCATCGACGATCGCCTCGATGCAGTGCTTGCCGCCCGCGAGCGCGGCGTCAAGTGCGACGGCGTGCATGTGGGCCAATCCGACATCCCCGTGGACGTGTGCCGCAAGCTTTTAGGACCCGATGCCATCGTGGGCCTCTCCGCCCGCTGCGAGGAGATGCTCGAGTACGTGAAGACTGCGGACATGAACCTCGTCGACTACCTGGGCGTCGGTCCCCTGCATGAGACGGCAACCAAAAAAGACGCTGGCCTCACCTCCGACGGCAGCATCGTCACGCAGGATTTCGACGACCTGCGTGCCCTGCATGAGGTCAGTCCGCGACCCATCGTGGTTGGCGGCGGCGTGAAGGCAGCAGACCTGCCCGCCCTCAAGGCCACGGGCGTCGAGGGATTTTTCGTCGTCTCCGCAGTCTGCAGCGCGCCCGATCCGCACGCAGCAGCGGCAGAGCTCGTTGAGACCTGGCGTCAAGCATAGAAAACGCAGGACAGGCAGCCCATACACATAATTGGGGTCATCAGCGCGACTCGATGACCCCTTTTTCGTTCATATAGACCCACCGAGACGCTCTCGCCGGTGATACCGACCCCGCCTCTTACGGCAGCATAAACCGCCTCAATGCAGCACGGCTCGAAATGCCCAATTTAGCATAGGCGCAAATCAGGCACGCCGAAAACCGAAGTGACAGATCCTCCGAGGTCAGATAGGGTTCTGCCAGGCGACAAGCATTATCGGGAAGGCCCCGATAATAGAACGCCTCGGCATGCGCAATGGCCCCAAAACCGTCCTTGGGCATCTGGGCAAGCGTGTAATCAAGCATCCCCGATTCAAAAGCCGAGCACATAAGCGGCATGGGGAATCGCCAAGAGTCGTCTTGTATCTGGCTCACGGCAACCTCCCCTCGCGTTCATCGCGTACCCAAATGATAAAACGCGGAGAATCGCGCCGGCTGGACATCCGGCTCGAATCAAAGATTATTCTATGCCGCAGGCGTCGGACCTTATGCAAAGAACGCTTGCAAACCATCGAGCGTGCGCAGCGCGTCGGCGCGCCCCACCTCGTATATCTCTTTGAGCTTTTGCGGATCTTTACATATGGCGGGTACGCTTACGTCTCGACTGGGGCGAATCACAAATACTGTTCCCTCCCGCTCAAGGCGCTCAATCATCTTGAGACACGCATTGTACTGCTCGTGACGATGCGCGAGCAGCTCCACCAAGTGCGGATATCGATGCAGCCAACGTCGCAGGATGGGCATCATGCGATTGGGCTTTTTGCAATACCCCCGCGGCTGAGTAAGTACGACGGCGATCTTTTGATAGCCCTGCTCGCGCATCCATGCCACAGGAATGGAGTCGGCAGCACCGCCATCTAAAAGCGCACGGCCGTTCATCGTCACGGGACGCGATAGCACGGGGATTGATGCCGATGCGCGAATCCACTCGATGTCGCTCGCATCGCCGTGTTCGAGGTCGTGATAGACCGCCTCGCCCGTGTCGATGTCGGTCGCCACCGCCGTAAAGCGCATGGGCCAGGAGCGAAACGTCTCGGTATCTACCGGATCGAGTACCAGCGGTACTTCACCATAGGCAAAATCGCGACTGTACAGGTCGCCCGTGCGTAGCCAGTTGCACAAACTCGCATAGCGCGGATCGGCAGCATAAGCCGTGTTATAGCGAAGCACACGCCCAATCTGGCGGGATTTGAAGTTGTATCCAAACGCCGCACCCGCCGAGACCCCCACCGTTCCATCGGCAGTAACGCCGTGTTCCATCCACACATCAAGCACGCCGGCGGTGTAGAGGCCCCGAAAGCCTCCGCCCTCGAGTACCACGCCGGTACGACGCGGCAGATCCGCAGTAGAAATCGTCTGTTGCATCCATCCTCTTTCTCGATGCGCGACAGTATACGCCTGTCGTGCGATACCATATCGCAAGGCAACCGCACCCCAATGAACAGGCTGGCACCGTGAACATTCAGATCTTTGGCACCAAAAAGAGCTTCGACACCAAGAAGGCGCAGCGCTATTTCAAGGAGCGCCGTATCAAGGTCCAATTCATCGACCTGCGCGAAAAGGAGATGAGCAAGGGCGAGCTGCAAAGCGTGATGCGCGCCGTGGGCGGCATCGACGCGCTGCTGGACCCCAAGGCCAAAGACCAGGACACACTGGCACTCGTGCAGCATCTGGCCGAGAGCCAGCGCTTCGACAAGCTGCTCGAAAACCAGCAGGTGCTCGCGGAGCCCATCGTGCGCAACGGACGTGCCGCCACCGTCGGCTACGCCCCCGACGTCTGGAAGACCTGGGAGTAGCCTCACCGACCACGTGCAAACGCCCACTATCACAGCCGCAGGCAAGCCCAATCCACGGGCAGCTCGCAGCTGTTTTTTCGGCACGCGCAAACCTCTCTGTGATTTTTATCCCGCGGGCGGGTACATAAGGCGCGGTGTATTCTAAGATTCACTTGTCAGCTGCGACTAACAAAGGAGGGCCCATGCCCAACAAGCCTGTCAAGATCGTGATGCTCACCGGCTACCTCGGTGCCGGCAAGACCACCTTGCTCAACCATATCCTCGAAAACGATGGCGGCATCCGTGCTGCCGTGATCGTCAACGATATCGGCGAGATCAACGTCGACGCCGACCTTATCGCCGACGGCGGCCTTTCCGAGGCAGACGACCTCATCCCCCTCACCAACGGCTGCATCTGCTGCACGCTGTCCGAAGACCTCGCCAACCAGCTGCAGGGCATCGCCGAATCCGGCAACTTCGACTACATCATCATCGAGGCCTCCGGCATCTGCGAGCCCATCCCCATCGCCTACACTATCTCTTCCTTCTGCGACGACGCCAAGACTGACGGCGAGCCCCTGCTTGCGCTCGACAACATCGTTGCCGTGGTGGACTGCGCGCGCATGTACGACGAGTTCAACGGCGGCCGCGACCTGCTGGCCGAGAATATCGACGAGGACGACATCGAGAGCCTGCTGATCCAGCAGATCGAGTTTTGCACCACGCTCGTCCTCAACAAGACCGACACCGTGACGCCCGAGCAAATCGCCGAGCTCAAGGCCATCGTGCACGGCCTGCAAAAGGACGCCGTGATTGTGGAGGCCGAGCAGGGCAATGTCCCCATGGGCGAGCTGCTTGATACCGACCGCTTTGACTTTAGCCGCGCCTATAAGTCCGCCGCCTGGGTCGAGGCCATGGAGCATCCCGAGGAGCACGACGACCCCGAGGTTTTGGAATACGACATCGAGACTTTTGTCTATGCTCGTCGTAAGCCCTTTGACCTGGAGAAATTCACCGACTTTGTGGAGCAGGACTGGCCCGACGCAGTCATTCGCGCCAAGGGTCCGCTGTGGCAAAACGCCAATCCCGACATGTGCTACATCTTTGAGCAGGCAGGCCACCAGATGCGCCTGATGGAAAATGGCCTGTTTGTGGATTCCGCGCCCGAGGACGAAAAGCAGCAGATCATTGCCGACAATCCCGAGCTTCGTGACTATTGGGACGACGAGGTGGGCGATCGCGAGACGCGCCTGTGCATCATCGGCCGCCATATGGATAAGGATGCCGTCATCGCCGGCCTCGACGCGTGCCTGACCGATTGGCACCGCGCTTAAGAGACCAAGCGCCATTCATCCTTTGCGCACAGCGAGCCGCTGCGAGGAATTGCCCTCGCAGCGGCTTTTTGCATGCAAGAATGTGTTGGAGGAACTACAGGTAGCGACCGGTAACGCTCTTGGGAAACGCTGCAACCGCAGCGGGCGTCCCCGCACAAACGATTCTGCCCCCAGCATCACCGCCGCCGGGCCCCATGTCGATCACGTAATCGGCATTGCGGATAAGGTCGAGGTCATGCTCGATCACCACAACGGTTGCGCCCTTGGAAACCAGACCGTCAAAAACGCCCAGCAGAACCTCGACATCAAGCGGATGTAAGCCAATCGTAGGCTCGTCGAACACAAAGACGGCACCGTCTTGCACACGGCCCATCTCGCTTGCAAGCTTAAGGCGCTGAGCCTCGCCTCCCGAAAGCGCCGGCGTGGGCTCGCCGAGCGTCAGGTAGCCGAGCCCCAAGTCGTGCAAGGTTTGCAAACGTGCCTGAACCTTCTTGAGACCCAGCGTCGCATCGAGTGCCTCGTCTACACTCATGTCCATGAGCTGCGGAAGCGTAAGGAGACTACCATCCGCGCTCTCGCGGTGAATGTGCAAGGCCGCCTCGGCATAGCGTGAACCGCGACACGCAGGGCAAACGATCTCGACATCGGGCAGGAACTGCACGTCGAGCGATATCGAGCCTGTGCCATCGCACGTAGGGCAACGCAGGGACCCGGTGTTGTAGCTAAACGCGCCTGCATTATAGCCAGCCTCCTTAGCCTCGGGCGTGCGTGCGTAGGCACGACGCAGCTCGTCGTGGATATCGGCATAGGTCGCGACCGTCGAGCGCACGTTAGCGCCAATGGGCGTCGCATCGATAAGGTTCGCGCGAGCAATCCCCTCGGCATCGATCCAACGTACATGACTCGGCATGCGCTCGCCTGCTGCCTGAGCTCTGAGGGCAGGAATGAGCGTCTCAAGCACAAGTGTGGTCTTACCCGAGCCAGAAACACCCGTGACCGCCGTCAAACGGCCGCGGGGAATAGTAACTACCAGAGGCTTCACCGTATGGATCGCACCCGTCGCCATGCGAATGTGCCCATGGTCGAACAGCTCGTCTTCGGCGATTATCGGGCGCAGGCGCCGTGGAGACGTGCGCAAAAATGGAGCGATGCGACTCTCAGGCGCCATGGCCACTTCGTCGACCGTACCCGCCGCGAGCACATTGCCACCGGCGGCTCCAGCAGCAGGGCCCATCTCGACCAGATAATCGGCCTGTGCAAGCACACGCGTGTCGTGATCGACAACCACCACCGTGTTGCCGTCTGCAACCAGGTCACGCATGACGCCTACCAGGCCGTCGACATTGGCCGGGTGCAGACCGATCGAAGGCTCATCCAGCACATAGAGTACGCCCGTGGAGCGATTGCGCACCACGCGGGCAAGCTGCACGCGCTGTCGCTCACCCGTGGAAAGCGTGGCGCCGGCGCGGTCGAGCGACAGGTAATCGAGGCCCAGATCGACCAGGCGACGCGCCGTCGACAAAAACGAATCGCAGATATCCGTTGCCATGGGCTGCATCTCGGCGGGCAGGGATACGGGCGCCCCACGCACCCACTCGATTGCCTCGCCCAGCGTCATGGCAGTGGCCTGTGCCAGGTCGATGCCCCGCACCTGGGGGCGTCGTGCCACAGCCGAAAGCCTCGTGCCTCCGCAATCACGGCACGGGCCCTCGCGCAGGAAACGCGCTACGCGCTTGAGACCCTTGTCGTCCTTGACCTTGGAAAGCGCATTCTCAACGGTGTAGACCGCGTTGTAATAGGTGAAGTCGAGCGGCGTGGCACCCTGGCCGTTTTTAGGGACGTAGAGAATGTGCTTCTTCTCGGCCGGCCCGTGAAAGACGATGTCGCGCTCGGCAGGAGTCAGCTGATTGAATGGCACATCGGTACGCACGCCCATCTCGCCGGCAACCTGCTTCATGAGATCCCACATGAGCGAGCCCCAGGGAAGCACCGCGCCTTCATCGATGGTCTTGGTCTCATCGGGAACCAAACTCGCCTCGTCCATCTCGCGCGTGATGCCGGTGCCGCCACAAGTCGGGCACGCACCGCCGCTGTTGAACGCCAAGTCCTCGGCGCCCGGCGCATAGAACTCGCGATTGCACGACGGGCACCTGAGCGGCAGACCTGCCGCTACGTTGAGGCTCGGCTCCACACGCGTGCCACAGTGAGGACACACGTGATGTGCGCAGCGGCTAAAAAGCAGGCGCAGGCTGTTGTTGAGCTCGGTCATGGTACCAAAGGTCGAGCGCACGCCCGGCACGCTGGGGCGCTGGTGCAGCGCCAAGGCCGCCGGCACGTGCAGCACCTCGTCCACCTGCGCATGTTCGGCCTGCGTAAGGCGACGTCGCGTATAGGTGCTGAGCGCTTCCAGATAGCGGCGCGATCCTTCGGCATAAAGGACGCCCAGAGCAAGTGAGCTCTTGCCCGAACCCGAGACGCCGGCGATGCCCACAAGCTTTCCCAGCGGAATATCGACGTTGATATCCTGCAGGTTATGGACGCGTGCACCGCGCACCTCGATTGCATCTGGCTGTTGCGACACCGTCACTGCTTCCCTTCTGCCCGCTTGCGCCAATCATCACAGGTCAAATACGTAAAGCACTCAGTGCGCACATCGTCTATGAGCTCGCAGGGCACGTCGAGCTCAACGTGATGCGGCGAGAACCCGCATTTTTGCTGAACGCGCAACGACTTGTCATTGCCCTCATAGTATCCGCACCAAAGTGCCTTGCAGCCAAGCGTTTCAAATGCATAGTGCTGCATGGCCCGCACGGCTTCCGGGGCGAAGCCTCGGCCCCAAAAGGGCTTGGCAATCCAATAGCCCACTTCGAGTTCGAAACCAACACCTTGGCAGCTCGACTCACAGCGAGACGGCATGAGACCGATACTTCCTATAGGCTCGTCCGTCCCGACCAAGCAAACGGCAAAGGTGTAAGGCGCCGAAAAAACCGTCCGGATGATCTCCCGGCTTTCCTCAATGCTTTGATGGGGCGGCCAGCCTGCAGCCGGCCCCACGTCCGGGTCGCTCGCGTATGCAAACAGATTCGCCGCATCCGCCTCGCGCCACGGACGAAGTGCCAGACGCTCAGTGTGAATCACCATGTTTTGACCTTCTATCTATCAATGCAGTAGAGGGAGTATCCCTTCATCACGCGCGGCCAAAGAACTCGGCGTCTGCCGGGCGCCAGGGGCGGAAGGTGGCAGAGTCGGCGCGCACATGTGCCGCAGCGGGAACATCGTTCCATTTGACGGTGTAGCCAGCACCATGGGAGCAAAAGACCGAGTCGGGCGTGTTGGGCAGATCGGCCTCGGGGCTATATGCCGCCTGCTCGATTACACGCTCGGCATCATGGCAGGGCGCATAACCTGCAAATTCGAGATACAACCGGCCCAGGCCGCTTGTGTAGGCAGTCACGTCGAGCGCATAATCCTGCGCTTCCGATGCCGGCACACGGCCTATCAGCCGTGCATGCTCCCCTGTCATCGACAACGGCTCACACGAAGCGCCCATGCGCGTAAGGTCGGCAAGCGCACGGCCCACGCACCCGCCTGGCACGTCGAGCTCAAAGCGATACCACGGCTCCAGCAGCACGGCGGCGCCCATCGCCTGCGCCTCCATCAGTCCCTGGCGAATGGCACGGTATGTAGCCTGGCGAAAGTCGCCGCCCTCGGTATGCTTGGCATGCGCGCGACCACCTGTGAGTGTGACGCGCATGTCGGTGATGGGCGAACCCGTGAGCACACCCAGGTGCTCACGCTCCATGGCGTTGGTGAGTGCCAGGCGCTGCCAGTTAAGGTCGAGCTCGTCGGTCGAAGCCACGGTGCCAAACTCCACACCCGAGCCTGCCGGCAACGGTTCCAGACGCAGGTGTACCTCGGCATAGTGGCGCAGCGGTTCAAAGTGTCCCACGCCCTCAACCGCCTGGGCAATCGTCTCTTTATAGAGAATGCCGCCCGGCGCAAAGCTGACCGCAAGGCCAAAGCGGTCGGCAAGCAAACGCTCGACCACCTCCAGCTGCACCGCTCCCATAAGCTGCAGATGGATTTGCTCCAGATGGGTATTCCAATTCACGCCGAGCATGGGGTCCTCGTCCGCTAGCTCGGAAAGCGCAACATAGATGGCATGGACATCTTGCTCGCCGGGAAGCACGGTATAGGTGAGAACCGGCGCGATCATCGGCGAGATTCCCGCAGGTTCCGCGCCCAAAGCATCGCCCGGCCGCACATGGGAAAGGCCTGTGACGGCGCAGATGCCGCCCGCGGGAACTTCCTGCGCAAGCGCAAACTTCGAACCGTTGTAGATGCGCACCTGATCTATCTTGTCGCGCCATGCCTCGCTCGTGGCAATCCCCTCTATCAGCTGTTTTGCACGGAGAACACCGCCGGTTACCTTGAGCCAGGCAAGGCGCTCCCCATGGTCACCATGGCTCACTCGGTACACGCGCGCGGCAAAATCGCCAGGCCAGACGCGCTCCTCGATCAGCTTGCCCATACCATCCAACAGCTCGGCCACGCCCTGGTCCTTGAGGGCCGATCCGTAAAAGCACGGGAAGAGGGCGCGCCCGCGCACCAGACGGCAAAGCGTCGGCAGCAAGAGCGACCCCTCGCCCAGATATTCTTCGAGAGCCCCTTCGTCAAGCGCGGCGGCGTCCTCTTGCGCAGGGCCTTCCGACAAAAGCTCCTCGGCATCTAAACAGCCCTCACCCAAACGACGTTGCAGCTCGGCAGCGATCGCCTCACGCCCGGAGTTCTCCAAATCCATCTTGTTGACGAAGATGAACGCAGGAATGTTGTAGCGGTCGAGCAGGCGCCACAGCGTCTCGGTGTGTCCCTGGATGCCATCGTTGGCGCCAACGACTAGAATCGCGTAATCGAGCGCCTGGAGCGTTCGTTCCGCCTCGGCAGAAAAATCGACATGCCCCGGAGCGTCGACGAGCATGAAGCGCGTATCCCCATGTTCGATCACTGCCTGCGAAGAGAAGATGGTGATGCCGCGCTCGCGCTCGATTGCATCGGTATCCAGGTGCGAGTCGCCGTTATCGACGCGTCCGCGGGTGCGGATGTGTCCCGCGTCGAAGAGCATTGCTTCGGCAAGCGTGGTCTTACCTGCATCCACGTGCGCTAAGATGCCGATAACTGCCTGCTTCATGCATTTCCCCTCGCAATCCAGATTCCGTTGCGGCCATGTTGCCGCGACGACCGCACGTCGAAGCCGATGTCGAGCGCCCACGGCCATCGCCATGTCCGTCGCCCACGGCAGTCGCCTGCGGCAGCCGCCACCGTTTCACATGCCGCCCATTGTCGCACACCGCAGTGTAAACGCGGGCGCTGACGCCGTATCGTCAGCGTGCGGTTTCCAAATGAAGCAGAAAGTCCCGTTTAGTCGGTGCCATCGACGCCCTAAATGGGATTTTTTGCTCCATTTGGCAGTATGCAAATGTCGATAGAACCGCAACGGCACGCACCAGCCCTGCCGCGTGTGCACCAGCCCTGCCGCGTGCACCATACCGCCGGCACGCTTTTTGTGTGACAATCAACTCTAACGTATTACTGCGCGTAATCGGAGATACGCATATGGATGACAAGCTGAGCATGAACCAAACCGGGCGAGTTTGCGCCGGCGCGGACCATAACTGCGCCTTCTCGTGCGCAGGGTCATCGTGCATGGAAAATATCCGCCTGTTTGCCGACCTTCCCGCCGATGCCAAGCGCGAGCTGCTTGCCTGTTCGCGCCACTCGACACATGAAAGCGGGTCCATCATCGTGCACGAAGGCGACCCCATCGAGTCGATCATCGTCGTGCGTTCGGGACGCATCAAGACCTATCGAACCACACCGGGCGGCAAAGAATATGTTCTCGACGTGCTGCATGACGGCCAGGCCCTCTGGTATGGCATGTTCCTCAAAGACCATATCTACCACTATTCCGTTGAATGCCTCACGCGTGTGCAGCTGTGCCGTATTCATCGCGCCGACTTCGAGACCATGCTCGCCAATCATCCCAGCGTGGCACTCGGCTTGATCCGCATGGTATGCACCGAGCTCGATCGCGCCGAAGAAAAGACCATGATGCTGGGCATCCGCAACCCGCGTCGCCGTCTTGCCGAATACCTGCTGCTGCGCGACCACAGCTGCGTAGGCCCCGAAATCAACATGCGCCTCGAAGATATTGCCAACTCCGTAGGCCTGCGTCCCGAAACCGTCTCGCGCCACGTGGCGCAGTTTGTCCGCGAAGGCCTTGTCAAACGCGTGGGTCGAGGCAAGCTGCTGGTGCTCGATCGCGACGGTCTTACCGAGATCGCGCACCACGAGGACTAGCGAGCTTCCAGACGCGCACTGCCCGTGGGCACAAGCGAAAGCCACCTGACTGCCACGTATTCATCTGTAAGCTCGCTTTCGACCGTTTCGCCACTGCACCATCCCGACGGTCTCGCCCAAAACACGCGCACAAACGGCAACTTCTTGGCAAAAATAAGAAAAAGTAAGCGTTTGTGCGCGGGTTTTGATTCAGAGGGCAACCAGCGCCCACGCACGACCGCGCACACAGCACGCCGCAATACGCGGCACGCCCATGCGCCGTCGATCTCGACCCCCTCCCAGAACATGTCGTTCCCCTCACCCGAAAGCACCCGCCAAAACCCGCTATCTACCTGTGAACATTGTTCATATGGTCATTTTTCTAGCGGATCTCCACGCCTCCTTTCCAACGCTTTAAAATTTCCTGATTTTTTTCTCGTTAATTGACTCTAATCAAGGAACGCCCCTGCAGAACACAGTACATTTCCCTTTGTATTGACGCATGCTTTACCCGGCGTTTCGAAAACCAAACGAAACCCGGCGCGGTAACGACTTGACGAGAGGAGCGACGATGCAGGGACGTGTCCATTCCACGGAATCATTTGGCTCGGCCGACGGCCCCGGCGTGCGCTTTATTATTTTCCTCAAGGGCTGCCCTATGCGTTGCAGCTATTGCCACAACCCCGACACTTGGGCGGCAGAAGGCGCCGAGATGATCGAAGCCGACGAGCTTCTCGATCGAGCCGAGCGCTACCGTAGCTACTGGGGCCCAGAGGGCGGCATCACCGTCTCGGGCGGCGAAGCCCTGCTTCAAACCGAGTTCTTGCTCGATCTTTTCACCAAAGCAAAAGCCCGCGGCATTAACACCTGCCTCGACACCTCGCTTGCACCCTTCACGCGCAACGAGCCGTACTTTAGCACGTTTACCAAGCTGATGGACGTGTGCGACCTGGTGATGGCAGACATCAAGCACATCGACCCCGAGGAGCACAAAAAGCTCACCGGGCGCGGCAACGCCAATATCCTCGACTGCCTGCGCTACTTGAGTCAGATCGGTCAGCCGCTCTGGATTCGCCACGTGCTCGTTCCCGGCATCACCGATGTCGACGAGTACCTGTATCGCACACGCGACTTTATCGCCGAGCTGGGCGATTGCGTCAAACGCGTCGAGGTTCTGCCCTACCACACGTTGGGCATCTTCAAGTGGGATGAGCTAAATATCCCTTACAAACTTCGTGACGTCGACCCCCCGACGCCTGAGCGCACCGAACGTGCGCAAAGGATTCTACGGGGCGAGATGTAGGTAATCAACGTGCCGAACAAGGATCGGCACGAGAATGCAAGGAGGCATACATGGCACTACGCGACGAGTGGAATGGCTTTACCGGAGGTCACTGGGTGGACGACATCAACGTCCGCGACTTCATCCAGCGCAACTACACCGCCTATGATGGAGATGACTCCTTCCTGGCTGGTCCGACCGACGCAACCGACAAGCTCTGGGGCAAGGTCCAGGAGCTTCAGGCAGCCGAGCGCGCCAACAACGGCGTCCTCGAGTGCGAGACCGAGATCGTCTCTGGCCTGACCGCCTATGGCGCTGGCTACATCGATTCCGAGATGAAGGATCTTGAGCAGATTGTGGGTCTGCAGACCGACAAGCCGCTCAAGCGCGCCTTCATGCCCTATGGCGGCATCAAGATGGCCCAGCAGGCTGCCGAGAACTACGGTTTCCATGTCAACGACAAGTACAATCAGATTTTCAACGAGTATCGCAAGACCCACAACCAGGGCGTTTTCGATGCGTACACCCCCGAGATGCGCGCCGCTCGTCACTCCCACGTCATCACCGGTCTGCCTGACACCTATGGCCGTGGCCGCATCGTCGGCGACTACCGTCGTGTCGCTCTCTACGGTATCGATCGCCTGATCGCCGGCAAGCAGGAGGACCTGCTCAACTGCGGCGACCGCACCATGACCGACGACGTCGTGCGTGCCCGCGAGGAGATCGCCGAGCAGATCCGTGCCCTCAAGGGCATGAAGGAGATGGCCGCTGTCTACGGTTACGACATCTCCCAGCCGGCCACCAACGCCAAGGAAGCCGTCCAGTGGCTGTACTTTGGCTACCTGGCTGCCATCAAGACCCAGAATGGCGCCGCCATGTCCGTGGGCCGCGTTTCCACCTTCCTGGACATCTACATCCAGCGTGATCTTGCCGCCGGTAAGATCACCGAGACCGAGGCTCAGGAGCTCATCGACCACCTGGTGCTCAAGCTGCGCATTGTCAAGTTCGCTCGTATTCCGTCCTATCAGGCTCTCTTCTCTGGCGACCCCGTCTGGGCTACGCTTGAGGTCGCTGGCCTTGGCCAGGACGGCCGTCACATGGTGACCAAGAACGACTACCGCTTCCTGCACACCCTGGAGAACATGGGTCCGGCTCCCGAGCCCAACCTGACGGTTCTCTACAGCAAGCGTCTGCCCGAGAACTTCCGCAAGTACGCTGCCAAGATCTCCGTCACCACCTCTTCCATCCAGTACGAGAACGACGACGTCATGCGTCCGGTCTGGGGCGACGACTACAGCATCTGCTGCTGCGTGTCTGCTACCGAGACCGGCAAGGAGATGCAGTTCTTTGGCGCTCGCGCCAACCTCGCCAAGGCTCTCAACTACGCCATCAACGGTGGTAAGGACGAGAAGTTCATGGACAAGCAGGGCAACCACATGCAGGTTGGCCCCGAGTATTCTCCCATCACGAGCGAGTATCTTGAGTACGACGAGGTCATGCACAAGTTCGATCTGATGATGGACTGGCTGGCCGACCTGTACGTCAACATCCTGAACCTCATCCAGTACATGCATGACAAGTACTACTATGAGGCCGCCGAGATGGCTCTCATCGACACCAACGTGCGTCGTACCTTCGCCACTGGCATCGCCGGCTTCTCTCACGTGGTCGACTCCATCAGCGCTATCAAGTATGCCAAGGTCAAAACCGTCCGTGACGAGCAGGGCGTTGTTGTTGACTACGAGGTCGAGGGCGACTTCCCCAAGTACGGCAACGACGACAAGCGCGCCGACGACATCGCTGTGTGGCTGCTGAAGACCTTCATGAAGAAGATCGCCAAGCATCACACCTATCGCAACTCCGAGCCCACCACCTCCATCCTTACCATCACCTCCAACGTGGTGTACGGCAAGGCTACCGGCGGTACCCCCGACGGCCGCAAGGCATTCACCCCGTTTGCCCCGGGTGCTAACCCCGCTTACGGCGCTGAGCAGAACGGTCTGCTTGCCTCCCTCAACTCCGTGGCCAAGCTCCCCTACGAGTACGCTCTGGACGGCATCTCCAACACGCAGACCATCAACCCGTCTGCTCTTGGCAACGATGACGAGCAGCGCGTGACCAACCTTGTGAACGTCATGGACGGTTACTTCGCCAACGGCGCTCACCACCTCAACGTCAACGTCTTTGGCGTCGAGAAGCTCAAGGACGCCATGGAGCATCCCGAGAAGCCCGAGTACGCCAACTTCACCATCCGCGTCTCCGGCTACGCTGTTAAGTTCATCGACCTTACCCGTGAGCAGCAGCTCGACGTTATCGCTCGTACCTGCCACGATCGCATGTAAGACTCGCTGTTTACGCCAGCACATCTTTATGCAAAAGGCTCCCGTGCATAAGCGCGGGAGCCTTTTTTCGGTTCGATATCAGATATAGAAAGGCGTCCCCGGCACTGCATAGACATCGGGGGACGATGGCAGAATAGAAAGCCGCCCGACATCGCACGCGATGCCCGGACGGCTGGGGCATGAACCATACTCCGAAGCGATCGACACCATATGCTCTACAGGTCGCGCCCACAGTAGATGCGAATGCAGATTATACAGCTCACGCCATATAGGACAAGCGCCACGACAATAGAGGCCACAGCCGCGAGCAGGAGGTTCGCCTCAATCGACCCGACAAAAGCGGACACAGCGCTAGGGGGCAGCAGGTGCTTAATCAGCATGACCGCTATCCCGGCAGCAGCGCCAAGGTACAGAGCGAAGAAACGCATAGCGCGCGCCGCTCCAAAGAATATAACCAGCGGCATGACGAGCGAACAGAGCAAAAGCGCTATCGCAAGAGATGCAACACCCGTATAGAGAAGCGGTGTGACCTGCTCGAATGCAACGGCATTGAAAGCGATGGCGTCAACCGCGATTGACAAAGGAACGCATAGAACAATCGCGCAAAGCCCAAATCCCAGCACGACCGCATATCGTCCAGCAATGAGGCTTCGACGAGAGATGGGCAGCGTCGCACGGAAGCGCGCCCATCCAGACTGGCCATCGTATCCCGCAAGCGAGAAAGGCATGAGCAACGTCATCATCGTAACGGACCCTCCCACCGCATTGAACGAATTGCCCGCAAAGAGCCAAATAGCATCAATCACGACCACAGTCGAGATGAGCATGGGCAAAAAAGGTTTAACGCAAGCGATATCGCAACGGATTGCCTCTCTCATCGGTTTGCCTCCCCTAGGTAGAAGTGCAGATATTCATCGATGCTTACGCGATCGCAGGCTACATCCGGAAACGCCTCGGCAAAGGCAAAGCGATCGGGCACAAGCACGTCGACGCTGTAATCACGACGCAGCATCCGTGCTCCGTCCACACACGCCATGACCTCGTCGGCCTGAGTCGCCGTACAGCGCGCGACACCAGCGACGTCGGTTATCTCCTCGCGCGGCAGATCGAACACGATGCGCCCCGCGTCAATCGCCACCACACGGTCTGTAATCCGCTCCAGGTCACTCGTGATATGGCTCGAAAGAAGAACGCCATGGCCGTCTTCACTTGCAAATGAACGCAGCTCATCGAGTATTCCATCGCGCGCAATCGGGTCCAGCCCAGCCGTCGCTTCATCGAGCAGCAGAAGGTCAGCGCCGTGGCACAAAGCGCAGATAAGCTGAAGCTTCATTCCCATACCGCGCGAAAGGGTCTTGACCTTTGCCTTGAGACTCAGACCGTGCGCAACGCACAGAGTCTCAAACCGCCTCCAATCCCAGCACGGATATGCCGGAGACACACTTGCTGCCGCCTGGCGCACCGTATGATCGCTTGGAAACGGGCAGGTATCCATGACCACACCAATGCGAGCACGCAGCTCGCGCTGCAAAGCCCCGTCTGCATTAGCGCCAAAGAGCTGCCCGAAGAGATTCAAGTCGCCCGAATCAAGGCGAACCAAGCCCAAAGCCGCCCTGATAATCGTTGTCTTGCCAGCGCCGTTGGGGCCTACGAAGCCCACGACTTCGTTCTCCCTCACGGTAAGGTCAACACTTTGCAAGGCAAAGTCGTTGCTGATGCGCCGGCTTGCGCCGCGCATCGATAACAGGTTCTCCATCCTTGTACCTTTCTATTCAAGGTCCTCTGGGACCATAAGGTCGAGCATGTCATGCAGTTGATCGCGCGTAAGGCCGATATCCCTCGCCTCCGCGGTGGCTTGTGCCATAAGATCTTCTACGAGGCGCATACGACGTTCGCGAAGCAATGCCTTGTTCTGCTGGGAAACAAAGCAGCCCTTGCCTTGCACCGTCTCGACAAGGCCCTCGCCTTCAAGATCGGAATAGGCGCGCTTGGTGGTAATCACGCTTATGCCCAGCCCATCGGCCAGCGCGCGAATAGAGGGCAACCGTTCCCCTGCCTCGAGGGCACCGGATAAAATTTGCGCTCTAACCTGCGATGATATCTGTTCATAGATGGGTTTACCGCTTGAATTGGAGATAATGATATCCATAGGCGATCCTTATCCGTGTATATCTGTTAAGTACAGTATATACACGCTATATACAGTTGTGCAAGAACTTTCTCGTACTTCAAAAGAAAACATCCCCGACACCATACGGGCATCGGGGACGCAACATCATCTATAAGGCAAAACGCAGCGCAGAAGCGCACAGCAAGAGGCTACTCCAGGGGCTTTTGTGCCTCAAATGTCTCCTGAACGGCGATTGCATCGGCTTCATCAGCATGGATGTGAATACCGTCGCCTGGGCGCTCGAGTTCGGGAATGTAGCCGATGTACTCGTTATCCGTGGCATTTTTATTGGGACTCTTTTTGGCGTACATCTTCACGGCACCGGTCGTCTTGCTGATGGCCTGGAGCGTGCCTGCACCTGCGACGCATCCGCCCGGGCATGCCATACCCTCAAGCAGATAGCCGTCGTACTTACCCTTCGTGGCCATCTTCATCATCTTGCGGCACTCGGAAAGGCCCTCGGCATTTACAACCTTCACCTCGCGGTCGGGATGCACGCGATGAATCGCGTTGGCGACCGCCGTAGCCACACCGCCCGAGACGGCAAAGCCGCGGCCATCGGCGCTCGCCACGTCAAAATCGCTCGATCCCTCGCCTGCGAGCTTGGTGTAATCGATGCCCTTCGCATCCATCATGCCCGCCATCTCCTCGAAGGTGAGCACGAAATCGACCTCGCTCTTTACGCTGCGGCGCATGGCCTCGAGCTTCTTGGCGGCGCACGGTCCCACAAATACAATCTTGGCGTTGGGATGCTGCTTGCGAATCAGACGTGCCGTCAATGTCATAGGGGTCAGCGCCATGGAGACGCAGTCGGCATGCTCTGGAAACTCCTTTTTTGCCATGACCGACCAAGCGGGACAGCAACTCGTGCCCATAAACGGAATCTTCTCGGGGACCTCCTCCAAAAAGTCACGCGCTTCCTGCACGGAACACAGGTCCGCACCCAAGGCGACCTCTTCCATGCCCGAGAATCCCAGCTCGCGGAAGGCCTCGCGCAGCTTGTCGACATTTCCCTTGCCGCCAAACTGGCCCACAAAGGCGGGCGCAACCTCGGCGATAACCTCGTCACCGGCGCGTACGGCCTGAATCACCTGGAAGATCTGGCTCTTATCGGCAATGGCTCCAAAGGGACAGTTGACCAGGCACTGACCGCAACTCACGCACTTGTCGTAGTCGATTTGCGCGCGACCGTGCTCGTCGGAGCCAATCGCGTTCATGCCGCATGCCTCCGCGCAGGGGCGCACATGGTGATGGATTGCCTGATAGGGGCACACCTGCGCACAGCGCCCGCACTTGACGCACTTGCTCTGGTCGATAAACGCCTTCTTGTCCTTAAAGGTGATGGCACCCTTAGGGCAAATCTCGCGACACGGATGGGCCAGGCAACCCTGACAGGCGCTCGGCATCACGCGATAGACGTTGTCCTCGCACGCGTTGCACGCAAACTTGATAACGTTGATGAGCGGCGGTTGATAGTACGTCTCGGGCTTCGCGGCCTCGGCCACTCCATCAGAGAGCTTAGCCGGCTTGTCCACGCCTTGCAGCGGCAAGCCCATGGCCAGGCGAATGCGCTCGCCCACAACGGCGCGCTCCAGAAAGACGCTCTCGCGATAGGCCGCCACGTCGCCCGGAATAATCTCATACGGCAGTTCATCGACCCAGGCATAATCACCGGTATCGGCATCGCCGTCGGTATCCGCTCCTCCTTGGTATGCCAGGCGTGCCACCTCGGAAAAAACGGTACGGCGAATCTTTGCGAGGCCTGTGTATACCCCGCGCATTGTATTGCTCATAATCGTCCCCCTCTTGAACGACAAGCAGTTATATATCATTGTATAGTCACATTTTAAAAATGAAGCGGGACGGGCAAAAATGCCCACTCAGCATCAAATCTCGAAAGGACCAGAAATGAAACCCAAGGCATTCAACGACAGCGTGATTTTTAGCAGGCGCGGCTTTTTCTCCGCAGCGGGACTCGGTATGATGAGCATCGCACTCGCCGGTTGCGGCTCCACGGGCACCGCTTCCGGCTCTGCGGGGTCTGCAACGGGCAAGACCTCGAGCGGCTCGGGTACCAGCGTGCACATCGCCTCGCTCAAGGGCCCCACCACCATCGGTCTCGTACACTTTATGGACCAGGCTGCATCCAAGAAGAGCGACCTTGCCAACAGCTATTCGTTCACCCTCTCCACGGCTGCAGACGAAGTGCTCCCCTCCCTTATCAAGGGCGATACCGACATCGCGCTCATTCCCGCAAACGCGGCATCGATTGTGTACAACAAGACCAAAGGCGGCATCACCTGCCTGAACGTCAATACGCTCGGCGTCCTTAGCGTGGTCACGGCAGACGCGTCCATCGCCTCGCTCAAAGACCTTGCAGGCAAGACCGTCTATCTCACCGGCAAGGGAACCACGCCGGAATACGTGATGAATTACCTGCTTGACGCCGCAGGCATCGCCGGCAGCGTCACGCTCGAGTTCAAAAGCGAGGCAACCGAGGTCGTAAGCGTTCTTGCCTCGGACCCTACGGCTATCGGCGTGCTGCCGCAGCCCTTTGCCACCGCAGCCCTCGCCAAAAATCAGGCCCTCGCCGCCCCCATCGACCTCACGGATGCCTGGAATGCAGCTGCCAAGAAATCCGGCGATACCAGCGAGCTCGTCACCGGCGTCACCGTCGTGCGCAATGAATTTCTTAAAGAGCACCCCCATGCGGTCGAGGAATTTCTCAAGGGCCAATCGGCAAGCGTGGAGTACGTCAACAAGCATCCCGAGAAGGCTGCAAAACTCGTTGTAGAGCAGGGCATCCTTGAGTCCGAGGCAGTAGCGAAGAAGGCAATTCCCGCTTGCCACCTGGTGTGCCTTACCGGCAAGAAGCTCAAGCAGGCGCTCGCCGGCTACCTCGAGGTGCTCTATCGGGCCGACGCCTCGTCTGTAGGCGGCTCGCTTCCTGCAGATGATTTCTACTATCAGGCATAAGACGCGCCCAGCCCCTAGACGCAGCGAGCTGTCTCATGGATAAAAACCCACCAATCGATAAAAAGACGACGGGCGTGTACGCCCTCACCCGCTGCGTGCCTGTCGCCTTTTGGCTTGTCGTGTGGCAGGTGGCAAGCATGCTGGACAGCAGCGGCATCTTGCTTTGCGGCCCGCTCGACGCCCTGCTTGCCCTGTGTCGCCTGTCAAGCACGCAAACGTTTTGGAGCAGCATCTGGTTTTCCACGCTGCGCATTGTGGCGGGCGTTTTGCTTGGATACATCATTGCCGGCGTCCTTGCCGCCGCATCGTGGCATGCGAGCACGGTGCGCATCCTGCTGCAGCCGGCACTTTTGGCCATCAAGAGCACACCGGTCGCTTGCATCGTCGTCATCTTGCTCATTTGGATCGGTGCGGCAAATGTCAGCGTCATCACGGTATTACTTCTGGTTGTGCCCGCCATCTACTTTGCTTTGTGCGCGGGGCTCGACAACATGGATGCAGGTCAACGCGAACTCTTTGAAATCTTTGGCGCGCGCGGTCGAAGGCGCTTCTTCGCGCTCATATGGCCCGCGGTCCTTCCCTACCTGCAGGCCGCTAGCAGCACCATCTTGGGCATGAGCTGGAAAGCGGGAATCGCCGCCGAGCTTATCGGTGTTCCCGCGGGTTCCCTTGGCGAGAGAATCTACCAGGCAAAACTACTGCTCGAAACGCCCGACCTTTTTGCCTGGACGTTTTGCGTGATCTGCCTGTCTTGGCTATTTGAGCATGGCGCGACGGCGCTTCTTCACAGCACCTGGCCTCGTGCAGCGAAGCTTGCCCTGAGGGCCCCGCGCGACCGTATGGAAAGCGGAGGCGAAAACCCCAGCGGACATAACGCCTCCCTGCGCGCTCAAGGACTCTTGATTGGATATGGCGCTGAGCCGTTGTGTGAGCCCCTCGGCTTCTCGCTCGGCCCGTCTTCTTGTCTTTGTCTTCAAGCTCCCTCGGGTGCGGGTAAGACAACCCTCTTGCGCACTATGGCGCGCCTGCAAAAGCCACTCGGCGGTGCTCTTGAGAACGCCACCCGGGGATGCTCGCTGATGTTCCAAGATGCGTGCCTTGTTGAAGATCTCGATGCCCTCGACAACATCTTGCTCTTTGCACGCCGCGGCTTTAGTCGCAAAGACGCGCGCGACCTCGCATGCGAGCTCCTGCCAAAAGATGCGCTCTTCCGCCCCGTGCACGAGCTTTCAGGCGGGCAGAGGCGCCGCGTCGAGTTGGTACGCGCCTTTGCCGCCCCCGGCGAGCTTGTACTGCTAGACGAGCCGTTTGGCGGACTCGACGCGCAAGCGCATTCTTGTGCGCTTGCGTTTGTAAAACGGCATGGCGCCGGGCGTATCGTCATTTTTGCCACGCATGATGCGAATGACGCTCAGGCTCTTACAGCGCAAGTGCTCGAGCTGTAGCGGCATCGCAGCACAAGGTGGCTCTTGGGTCAGAGCCTGGCCGCAACCGGCGCGGCACGCAGAGGGGGGCTCAGCTCATTGACGCACCGGGCTGCGATGACGCAGTCAGCCTCCCGGCGGCCAGCTACTTGTGGTACGGCTCGCCGCGACTGATTTTGATGGCGCGGTAGATTTGCTCTAGCAGCACCACACGCGCCAGGTTATGCGGCATGGTGATGCGACCAAAGGAGAGCGTCTCGTTCGCGCGAGCTCGCACGGCATCCGACACGCCGTCGGAGCCGCCGATGATAAAGACGATGTCGCTGTTGCCGCCCAACGCAAGCTGGTCAAGGCGTTGGGAGAGCTCCTCGCTCGAGCGCTCCTTACCCTCGATGGCGAGAAGGATCACATGCGCGCGATCGGGAATCGCGGAGAGGATCGACGCCCCCTCGCGATTGCGCGAAGCATCGACGCCGCCGGCACGCGCAGGGTCGATATCGGCAACCTCGCGCACCCCAACCTTGGCATAGCCGCCCAAACGCTTGAGATACTCGGCACAAGCATCCTTCCAAAAACGTTCTTTAAGTTTGCCTACAGCGATAACGGTGTATTTCATCGGTTCTCCCCTGTAACGATAGCCTGCCAATGCCACGCCGTCGCAACCATGTTGGTGATTGCAATAATCTTCATCGGCGATAAAGTGGCCGCGGTTGTATCCCCATTGCGAGACGACCGCAAGCTCGCCCGCCATTTTGAGGACATCCGACGTCGCCCCCATCCTCCGCCCACGATTTATGCAAGACGCCGGGATTGGAGACAACGGCATTGGCACCCGCCTGGTAGTTATCTGCAGAATCATACCGCATGGGAGACGGACCCTTTGCGCTCGGCACCTTTTGCAAGCTGCGTTCAAAGCCGTATGATGGTTTTCGTTCATATAGTACGCATGCAAAGGAGACTCATGTTCAACGTGGTTTTGTACCAACCGGAAATTCCGGCGAATACCGGCAACATCGGACGAACCTGCGTTGTCACCGGAGCATGCCTCCATTTAATTGGTCCCTTAGGATTCTCGCTCGACCATAAGACCGTGCACCGCGCGGGCCTTGGCTATTGGGAAAACCTCGACGTGCGCACCTATGAGAGCTGGGAGGACTTCTTGCGTCAAAACGAGCTCGCTCGCGATGATGAACGCCTGCACCTCTTGACCAAAAAGGCGCGCCGCACATATGCTCAAAGCAGCTATCGCGACGGCGATTACCTGGTATTTGGCAGCGAAAGCAACGGCATTCCCGAGGAACTGCTGGCTTGTTCGCCCGAACGCTGCGAGCGCATCCCCATGCTCCCCGACGAAGCGTCGCTTGCCAACGCCAAAACCTGGGAAGCGCACGAGCAAGCGCTTGGGCACAGCGAACCCGACCATGAGGCGATTTTGCAGCAAGACATCTGCGGCAATTTTATCGACCTCACAAGCTATCGCATCAGCGCGCTCAATCTCTCCAATTCCGCCGCCATCGTCCTCTATGAGGCACTACGCCAGACAGACTTTCCCGGAATGTAGCGCTGCGGCTTAGTGCTCTTTTTGCCAATCAAATGCGATACGCGGCGTTCCATCGGAAACGTAAATAACCCCCGCTCGCGCAAAGCCAAACTTGCGAATCGCATTTTGCATGGGGACATTATCTTCATGCGTATCGATGCGCAGGGCATCGGCGTGCTGCTGGCAAAACTCAAAGCAGGCCTTGGCAACACCATGCGTCTTGCCGTTTGAGGCCACGCGATGGATCACATGATACGGTGCGTCGAAGTTCCATGCGCCATCTTCGATATGAGCATACGTGGCATCGGGTCCGGCTATAAAGGCGAACGTTCCCACCACGGTGCCATCTTCCACGCATACGTAGCTGTTGCCGCGTGCGATATCAGCGCGCACCTTGTCTTCCGAGGGGTTGCCCTTTGGCCACTGCGTTTTATTGCCGTGAGCGCGCATAAAGGCCCGCGCAGCATCGAACGTTGCCATAACCTGTGGCAGATCGGCCTCGGTGGTTTTGCGAATCTCCATAGCTCTCCCCATGTGCCCTACGGGATATGCAGCGTTGCGCCCGCGCTCCCAAACAATTGCAAACGCCCCCTATCGTACTCAAAGATGCGCGATAATGACCCCAAGCAACCCCGGCAACGCAAGGATTTTACGATGGGCAGCAAGAAGCGTTCGGCACGCGAAAAGCAAAAGATGGCCTTTTTGGCAGACCTTGGCAACGAGGACATGGGCGTATCCGACAGTCTCTTTTCTGCCGAGGACAAACGCCGCGACCGCATGCATGCCAAACATGAAGAAGCCCTGCGCTATAAGTCCTGCGAGCGCAAGACGCGCTACAACAGCCGGCTCGAGGCCCAAGACGCCATTGCTGCCTGCGCCGCCCATGGACGCGGCGGCCTCGCTTGCTACAAATGCTCCTGGTGCGGAGGTTGGCACCTCACGTCTCATCCGCAGCGATAACGCGGGCGCGGCCGAGCACCGGCACCTTTAAAAGGCGAGGACGTCGTAGCGAACGGCCTTGCCTTTGAACTGAGCGCTCGGTTTGGCATCTGCAAGAAGCGGTCCCTTTACGGGGCGCTTGATCACGATTTTGCGCGCACCCGTTGCTCGCGCCGCGGCAAGAAGCGCAGCCTCATCCGCGCAGGGCTGCTCCAAGTGATGCAGTAACTGAAATTTTTTCTTAACCGAAGCGCTCTTGGTACGCCCGGGAAACATCGGGTCCAAATAGACCGCGTACGGAACGGTGCCCGTCGCCACAAGCTCCGCCATGCCCGCAATGCTATCCCCCACATGAAGGTGCATGCGGGCGGCTGCCCCGCTCAAACGCGGATCGTTCGTCGCGCGCTCCAGAGCATCGGCCAGCAGTGCACTGATAACCGGGTTGCACTCGAACATCTCGACAGCATAGCCCGCCGCAGCCAAGAGCAGCGAGTCCTCACCAAATCCTGCCGTCGCGTCAAAGGCAACCGGATGTTCCACGCCGCGAACACGCGCAGCACGAACCAGCAACTCACGCTGCAAGGCCCCTTGTTTAAGACGGGGAATCATGTGCGTAAAATCGGCAATAAGCAGCATGGTCCCATCGGTAAGCGCAAGGCCTTCCTCCGTTTGAACCAGTTGCAATCCTGCAGCATGCGCCTGCGATTCCGCACTGTTCATATGCACTCCCCATCTTCGCCCATCTGCAAATATGACAAAATAAACCCGTGGACTTTTGTCATATTCGGCGGTAGTTGGCGATGAGAAACTCGATGGGCGTTTGGAGCTGCTCGAGGTTCGCCAGGCGCTCGCGGTCTTCGCGGCGGGTGCGGTAGTAGTACGGCGTCATTTGGAATACCGCCTCGATATCGGCCGGGGTGGCGAGCGTGATCTGCGCCGCGACCTTGCGGGTCGAGACCAGCTCGAGCTCCGTTGTCTGCGGCAACTTCTCGTCGTTTACGTAAGGGGTATCGTAGAGCGCCTCTTTAAGGCCCCAAAGATGACGCGCGCCAGGGATAACCGTATAGAGCGAGGCACCCGGCTTAAGCACGCGCGTGAATTCATGCTCGTTAAAGGGGGCAAACAAATGCGTCGCTACATCGATCGATCTATCGGCCACGGGGATGGCACGCATGTTGGCAACAAAATACGTGGCGCCGCCGCGCTTGGCTGCCAAACGCACCATCTCTTTGCCCAGGTCAAAACCGTAGGCGTCAACGCCTTCGACCGAGCCCATAGCGGAAGTGTAGTAGCCCTCGCCGCAGCAAATATCGAGCAGCGCCAAAGGCTCCCGACCCGAGCGGGCGGAGACCTGCTCGCGCACGATGTCCACCAACGCGTCGCGCAAGGGGGCATAATAATCCTGGTTTAGAAAATCGCGCCTGCTACGCGCCTGACTCTTGGGGTCGCCCATGGAGTCACCGCTTTTATTGGAACGCAATAAATTGAGGTAACCCTCGCGCGCACGGTCAAAGCGGTGCCCCAAAGGACACGTCGCACCGCGATTGTCCGTCTGAAGCTCTTGTCCGCATACAGGGCAACGTAGCATGCTCATTCCATTCCATCGTCAACAAAACCTGAACCTCATTGTGGCGCATCACGCTCTTGTACCGCCAAGCTCCTTGACCTCGCCATCCAAACTGGGACAAAATCGTCGTAGCTTTTACCCTCTATCTGCCTAAAGGGGCTTCATGACCGAGCGCACGCATATTGACGAATGGTTCGAGCAGCTGCCCGAAGACGTAGTATCCCAAACGCAACGTCTCCTGGAACACGTCGACACCATGCGCCAAACCGAGACCATCTATCCCGCGCAAGATAACGTCCTCAATGCGCTCGCGCTCACCGCGCCCGCAAATGTACGCGTTGTGATTTTAGGCCAGGACCCCTATCACGGGCCCGGCCAGGCCATGGGTCTCTCGTTCTCGGTCCCCAAAGGACAAAAGCTGCCCCCGAGCCTGCGCAACATCTATAAGGAGATGGCCGCGGACCTTGGGTGCGCGGCGCCTGTCTGCGGCGACCTGACCTCTTGGGCACAGCAGGGTGTCCTTTTGCTCAACACCACGCTCACGGTGCGCGAGCATGCGGCAAATTCCCATGCCAAGCTGGGATGGAAGATCCTCACCGATGCGATTGTGCGGCTTTGCCTACAGCTTGAGCAGCCAGTCGTATTCCTCACCTGGGGACGCCACGCCATCGATATGGTCGAGGCAGCCCATGAGGCAACAGATGCGACCCCAAACAAGTTCTTCCTCGCCTCCACGCACCCCTCGCCACTCTCTGCCACGCGCGCCGCAGGCGACCTTCCCGCCTTCATGGGCTCGCGTCCTTTCTCGCGCACCAACGAACTGCTCGCCCAGCATGGAGCCGCCCCCATCGATTGGTGCGCCTAGCCAACGCGTCGCAACACCACGACAAAAAAGACGCGACGGACATGCGTCCATCGCGTCTAAATCAACAGTCAGCCCCGCTTGCGCGTTACGCCTGCAGGCAAGCGACAAGCTCGTCCAGGTTGCGAGCAAACGAGATGCCCTGCAGGCGCTCGGGTGAGGTCAAATCGCACGCCAGCATACGGTCGAGCTGCTCTGCCATAGGGTTGTAATAGCCATTAAGGTTGTAGAAAACGCACGGCGCATCGAGCTGCCCCAGACCGATCATGCTCATGATCTGAGAGATTTCCTCAAGCGTGCCCGTGCCGCCGGGAAACGCCACAAAGGCATCGCCCAGCTCGATCATCTTTGCCTTACGCTCGGCAATATCGGGCGTGACGATCAGACGGGTGAGGCCCTCCAGCTGCAAGACAGAATCGATAAAGAATTGCGGTTCTATGCCCGTAACCTCGGCACCCGCCTCAAGCGCCGCCAAGGCAAGCTCGCCCATGAGGCCCGTCTTGGACCCGCCATACACCAGGGAGTTCCCGGAGGTGCCAATCCAGGTACCTAGCTCACGCACGGCCTGCTTGAGATACGGATCGCGCCCCTCGCAGGCACCCAAATACACGGTGATGTTCATGCTCGATGTGTCCCCTCAAAATCCCCTTGCCAAGCGTTTGCTAGAACGAGATGTTGCCAAACTCAGAGAGCTCAAGGCCCTCGTTATGATCGGTCGCCCAATCCACATTCCACGGGCTCGTAAACAGCAGCAGTTTGCCGCCGCGCATGTCCTCGACGCGCAGCGTGTCGCGCGTGAGCGAAAGTGCCGGAATATCGATGGTGTCGGGATCGTTCATAATCCAGCGGATATCGGTGTAGGAAAGCGGCTGACGGCGCACCTCAACGTGGTACTCGGACTTCAGGCGCTGCTCGAGTACCTCGAACTGCAGCACGCCCACAACGCCCACGATCACGCTCTCCATACCGGCACCCAGCTCACGGAAGATCTGGATGGCACCCTCTTGGGCAAGCTCCTCCATACCCTTGACGAACTGCTTGCGCTTGAGGGTATCGACCTGCGTGATGCGCGCAAAATGCTCCGGTGCGAACGTGGGGATCTGCGGGAACTGCACACGCTGCTTGCCCGCGCACACCGTATCGCCAATGGAGAAGATGCCCGGATCGAACAGTCCCACGATGTCGCCGGCATAGGCCTCGTCGACGATCGCGCGGTCGTCGGCCATCATCGCGGTGCCCGTGGCCAGCTTGAGCTTGCGGCCGCCCTGCATGTGGAAGGCGTCCATGCCGCGTTCGAACTTGCCCGAGCAGATGCGCACAAAGGCGATGCGGTCGCGGTGATTCTTGTCCATATTGGCCTGAATCTTAAAGACAAAGCCGGAGAAGTCGTTTGCCGCAGGATCCACGGGCTCGCCTGTGAGGGTGTCCTTGTAGGGCAGCGGCGTGGGCGCCAGGCGCAAGAACTCTTGCAGGAAGGGCTCCACGCCAAAGTTGGTGAGCGCCGAGCCAAAGAAGGCGGGGCTGAGCTTGCCGCAGGACACGGCATCGAGGTCCAGCTCATCGCCCGCGCCGTCGAGCAGCTCGATATCGTCCATCAGGTTGCGATGGTTCTCTTCGCCAATGAGCTCGTCGAGCTTGGCATCGCCCAGCTCTGCCTCGACTTCGGCGACCTTCTTGGTGGCGTTGGCATGGCCATCGCCCTCGAAGGCGATCACACGGCGCGTCTGACGATCAAAGACACCACGGAAGTTGCGGCCAGAGCCAATCGGCCAGTTCATGGGATACGTGTTGATGCCCAAGACATTCTCGATCTCTTCCATGAGCTCAAAGGGATCGCGGGCCTCGCGGTCGAGCTTGTTCACAAAGGTGAAGATGGGAATGTGGCGCAGGGTGCAAACGCGGAACAGCTTGATGGTCTGGGCCTCGACGCCCTTGGCGGCGTCGATGACCATAACGGCGGCGTCGGCAGCCATGAGCGTACGGTAGGTATCCTCGGAGAAGTCCTGGTGGCCAGGGGTGTCGAGAATGTTCACGCAGCAACCGTTGTAGGAAAACTGCAGCACCGAAGAGGTGACGGAGATGCCGCGCTCCTTTTCGATGTCCATCCAGTCGGACACGGCATGCTTAGAGCTCGACTTACCCTTAACGGAACCCGCCGTCTGGATGCTGCCGGTATAGAGCAGCAGTTTTTCGGTAAGGGTCGTCTTGCCGGCGTCGGGGTGCGAGATGATCGCAAACGTGCGACGCGAGGAAATCTGATCAGACAGGGATGCCATGCGTGTCCTAACTGGTATTGGTATGCGTAACGTGCGAATATGCAACCTTAGCATTGTAGCGCGAGCTATAGAGCGCGGGCAACGAGGACCACGCCGTTATCGCATAACAAGAGGAGCCCCCTCAAAGCCTGCCCATCAGCTAACGCTATTAAAGTTTTATCTGTCCGCACGCCATGCAACAATTTATCGTGATATTCAAAGGGATGTCCGTAGAGTTCACCTCGATATATCCGATAATGGGTAGATAGTCTATCCAATTTAGAAATGGCAACCTCGGTCTGTAGAAGGGAGAACGGCATGAACGCACTGAGCATTGCAAACTACATCGTCAATAATTGGAGCGATAAGATTGAGATCACAAATCTCAAACTCAACAAGCTTGTCTACTACTCATACGTCGAATCGCTACGAAAGCTAGGCCGCCCTCTGTTCGACGATGCAATCGAGGCATGGCAGTACGGTCCCGTCGAGCCCACGGTATATCAAGCCTTTTCCTCACATGGCAAAAATCGAATCCAGGCGACAAACGAACCCGCGGAGCTTGATGCGGCCTCGAAGAAGATCGTTCGTTCCGTAATGGAAAAGCTCGGAGGCCTATCTGCGTTCGACTTGGTAACAATGTCCCATAAGCCCGATGGAGCATGGGCCAGTGTCTATTCCTCCGAAAAAGACAACGCCATTACCCCTGAAGCGATTCTTGCTTCGGCAGACGGAATTGACGATAGCAAGCTTGTCACTATTGGCCAAGCCGTCCAATCGACCATCGCTTCCATGCCCAATGCATTAAAGCTTCTGGAGAACTCCTAATGCCGCCCGTCAAGCAGCAGCCATGCCCTTTCGCACCCCTCATTTTTGATGATGAGGAAGCGATAGGGGAACTCTCTTCGGTTGTATTGCAGCTGCACGATGCGCTTTCGACAAACGGAAGATGCTTTACGACAGGGATAACAGAAGAGAAGGCTGCTGCCACGCGCGGACGAATTGAGTCCGTTCTTTTAAACGCATTCTGCACGATATTCGGCCAGTCGCCATTTGAGCGTTTCTTAGATATCTTCGATCAAGCAAGCTATCTAGCCGAGCACATGGCCAAAGATCATATCTTCGAAGACGGAAACAAAAGAACGAGCCTCGTCTTTGCACTATCCATTCTTGCATTAAGAAACGTTCCGGTCGTTTTTCTCGACAACCCAGATCCCAAATCGAATCCATACTATGCGTGGATTCAAGACTTGGTGTCGGGGAAAAGAACGCGCGAGGAACTTGCCCAAGAACTAAGAAGTAACCATATTTCGAAGTAGCAATAGCAACCACAACAAGGGTCAGCCTGCTTAGCGACATTGCGCGCAACAGGACCTGCAAGTATGTTGAGACCGCACGCTACTCCACGCTCTTGAGGCTCTCTACCATGTCGATGCGGTGAAGCTTGGAACGCATGAACAGCGTCACGATCACCGAGAACACCATGGTGAGGGCAAACGCGACGATAAAACTCGTAAGATGAATGTCGCGACCGAACATCACCTGGTCCACCTCGGCGGTCACGATCACGTAGCCCTCCATAAAGATGCCCAGCACAAGACCCACAAGCGAGCCGATGAGCGCCAGCAGCAACGTCTCGCGATAGATATAGGCATTGACTTCATGCTGCGTAAAGCCCAAGACCTTAAGCGTCGCGATTTCGCGCACGCGCTCGGCAATGTTGATGTTGGTAAGGTTGTAGAGCACCACGAACGCAAGAGTCGCCGCAGCAACCACCAGCACCACCACAACCGAGTCCACGCTCTTGAGCATGCTGCGGTAGCTGTTGATGGTCTCGTCGTTATAGCTCACGGTCTTCACGCCGTCGGTGGCCAGCAAATCGTCGCTCACCTTGTCGCGCGTGGCCTCATCTTCTTTCACGCTCGCATACAGCGTGGTAAACGAGGCCTTCTCGCCAAACGTCTTCTCATAAAGCGCCGGAGTCATGATCACGTAGTGCGCCACGTAGTTCTCAACCACGCCCGCCACGCGCACTCGGTACGCCTTGCCCGTGGGGTTGCCAATGGCATCCTGCGCGTAGATATCAACCGAGTCACCTGCCTTCACGCCCAGCTCGGTGGCAAGCTTCTCGCTGATGAGCGCGCCCGTATCGTCAAGCGCCATCATCTTGCCCGAAACGCGGTCGCGCAGCGTATGGAACTCGGAATACGACGTGACCTTTTGCGGCACGTCAAGCTCGACCATCTGGTCGGAATCGTTGTCGCGAGCGCCCGCCCGACGCACCACCATGTTCTCGGTCGCAAGCCAGGTGGAAGAGCCGGCGGAATCCTCATCGATGCGCTCGGTGGCAGTCTTTTTCTGCTCCGCGGTGACGTCTTCATCCATGCGCACGATCGTGTTGTAGTGGTACAGCTCGCCAAACTGTTTGTCGATGATGTCGTTGATGGAGTTCTCCAGGCCAAGACCCGTGAGCAACAGAGCCGTGCAGCCGGCGATGCCGATGATGGCCATGCAGAAGCGTCGCTTATAGCGGAAGAGATTGCGCGCGGTAACCTTCCACGAGAAGGTCAGGCGGCTCCAAACGGGGCGGATGCGCTCCAGCAGAATGCGCTTGCCCGCCTTGGGCGCACGTGGGAGCATGAGCGTCGAGGGCTTCTCGCGCAGGGTGGCGACCACGGCAAACCAAGTGGCCAGCACGGTGATGCCAATGCCAAGGCCTGCCGAGGACAGGGCAATGGGCGCATCGATAGGCACCGGCCTGCAGGGAACGGCGTAAATGATGGCATAGGCTTCCATGATAAACCAGGGCAGGAACGTAGAGAGCGCCAGGATACCCACAATCGAGCCCACACCGCTCGCGATGGCCGCATAGCCCAGATACTTGCCCGTAATGCGCGCGTTGGAATAGCCCAGCGCTTTATAGGTGCCGATGAGCATACGGTCCTCGTCCACCATGCGCGTCATGGTGGTAAGCGAAACCAGTGCCGCAACCAGGAAGAACAACAAGGGAAAGACTTGCGCGATCTGGTCGATACGACCGGCATCGGAGCGATAGCTCTCAACGCCCATGTTCTTCTTTAAGTCGAGGGTGTAGACATTGGCGTCCATAGTGGCGATATCGTCCACCTTGGCCTGGGCCTCTTCGAGCTGGGCCTCGGCGTCGGCAAACTGGCTTTGGGCGTCGGCACGCTTTTGCGCAAGCTCGGAGCTGCCCGCCTGCCACTGGGCAAAACCCTCGTCGTACTGGGCCTGGCCTTCTGCAAGCTGAGCCTTTCCGCTCTGAAGTTGCCCCGCGCCCGACTGCAATTTCGAAAGCGCCGCATCGAGGCTCTGCTGGGCTGTGGCAAAGCCGTTCTCGGCAGCCGCCTTTTGGGCCGCAAGTTCTGATCGCGCGGTGTTCAGGCTTTCGGCCACACCGGCGGTTTGGGAATCAATCTGCGCGATGCCTCCTTTGAGCTGGGAAATTGCACCCTCAAGCTGGGTCTTTTGCCCCTCGAGGGTCTGTTTTTGCTGCTGCAGGCCCGCAAGCTCCTCTTGAGCCTGAGCGAGCTGTTGCTCGCAGCCGGCCTTTTGCTGTTCGAGCGCAAGGCGCGCCGGATCATCCTCGGGCAGAGCATCAATCTGCTGCTGAAGCTGACCGATGGTCGCCTTTAGCGTATCGATACCCGCCGTTGCCCGAGCTATGCCGTCATCAGCCTGGGTAAGGCCGTCCTGCACCTGGTCGAGGGACGTCTGCGCGGTATCGAGCTGCTCGGCAAGCTGTGCGCGCGAGGCCATCGCTGCATCGTACTGCGCCTGCGCGTTGTCTATCTCGGCTTGAGCTTGCGCGAGGGCCGCATACGTCTGCCGCTTTTGGGCCTTGAGCTCCGCGGTTCCTGCCTCGTACTGAGCTCTGCCGTCGCGCAGCTGCGCTTCGCTTTGCGCTATGCGGGCGCGTGCCGATTCCAGGCCTGCCGCAGCACTATCGAGTTGGGCCTTCGCGCCATCGAGTTCCGACTGGCCGCTGGCAAGCTGAGCCTCGGCATCTGCCTTCTTGCGTTCGTATTCCGCGCGTTTCTCGTCAAGCTCGGCCTGTGCCTCCGCGCGCAAATCATCCAAACGCGAAGTCTTGATGTCGTTGGAAATCGCATCGATACGAGCGGTCACCGCATCGACCTTTTGCTGGTATGCGTCACTCGCCCAGCGCTCATCGCGTGCACCCTCCACCGAGATAAACGCCTCGGTATAAGGGTACTCTTTTGCAAAAGCGCTATCGGGAACATAGGCAAAGCTCATGAGCTTGCCGCTGCCCAGCGAGGTCGATCCCATGCTGGTCGAGCAGGTGTAGTAGCCCGACTCGCAAAAGCCCACGATGGTAAACTCGCGCACGCTAAACGTATCGCCCAGGTCCTGCGTGCCCTCGATCAAGCGCACCTTGTCGCCGATCTTCACGTCGCTTTGCCACACCGTGTCGGCCGAGAGCAGGCACTCATCTGCAGCTTTAGGCCAGGTGCCACTTGTGAGAATCGGGCGGTTAAGGTAGTCGTCATCTTTCGACGTGGTGTTCACGCCGTCGTACTCGCAGGCGCGAGCTGCATCCACATCGAGCGAGTGGTAACGCAAGGTGCACTGGATACCGTCGACGTCGGAGATGGCGTCGGCCTCGTAGGCGGGCATAACGGCAGCCACACCCTTGACCGCGCGAATCTGATCGATCTGGTTATCATCGAGACCTACCGTCAACACCACGCGGGCGTCGGAAAGGTAGGTGCCGTCGTAATACTCGTTCCCCGCCAGGCGCATGTCGGGACCGGTCATGCGCAAGCCGGCAAAAAAGCCTGTTCCCAGCGCCGCGATGATAGCGATAGCGATAAAACGCCCCCACGAATGGGTGACGGAGCGAATCACATCTTTGGTAAATGCGCTGGCCATCGCATGCACTCAATTCTCGGCGATATTTCTTGCAGTCTTTGTTTTATTGTAAGCGACTGGCCCGTTATTTGCGCCGGCGCGGTGGACGGGAGCTACAGAGCCACGGCCGCGTTCCAAGGGCGGAGCTTCTTGAGCTCGGGCTCAAGCTTCCTGCGAGCAATCTCCATGTCATAAGCCGCCTGTGCACGCAACCAATAACCATCCGACAAACCAAAAAATGTGCAAAGCCTCAAGTCGGTATCGGCCGTTATGGCACGCCTTCCGAGCACAATCTGCCCAATGCGTTGCGCGGGCACGCCAATTTCCTTGGCAAGACGATACTGAGATATTCCCAAAGGCTCGAGAAACTCTTCTTTAAGAAGCTTCCCCGGAGTTACGGGGTCGAGCAGTTCGGTCATAGCAACTCCCTAGTCGTGATAATCAACGATCTGCGCACGTTGCGCATACCCAATGCGTTATTAACGTCAAGCGTTATTATTTTCATATTAGCAATATCATACCAAACATATGTTCGCTTTTTATGGTTAAACGTCTCTTCCCGATATTCATCCAAGTGCTGTCGTGTATGAGACAATACAATCCACGAACGCACTCTTTTGAAAGGCCCGAAGCATGAACAAAGCGGCAACGAACCAATCTCTTTCGCCCCGGCAGTCCATCGCGGTGGGCATCACGCTGTTCTCGATGTTCTTTGGAGCCGGCAACCTCATCTTGCCGCCCATGCTCGCACTCCAGGCAGGCACCTCCACCGTCCCGGCAATGATGGGCTTCCTTGTTGCCGGCATCGGCCTGCCGGTACTCGGCATTGTGGCCGTAGCACTCGTGGGCACGGCACGCGAGCTAGCCGACCGCGTCCATCCGCTGTTCTCGAGCATCTTCGTTGCAGCCATCTACCTGGCCATCGGCCCCTGCCTTGCCATCCCACGTACCAGCTCAACCGCCTTCGAGATGCTCGTCCCGCTCTTCCCACAGGATGCACCCATCGGCACCATCCGCCTGGTCTTCTCCATCGTGTTCTTTGCCGTGGCATACGCCCTTGCCATGCACCCCGGAGCCCTCACCAAGCTTCTCGGACGCATCACGGGGCCTGCGCTCATCATCTTGCTGGTTATGGTCGTAGGCTCATCGCTCGTCTCACCCGCCGGCGTGGCGCAAGCGCCCCAGGCACCCTACGATAGCGCCGCCCCCATCCAGGGATTCCTTACGGGATACCAAACCATGGACTTGCTCGCTTCCCTCACGTTTGGCCTTGTTATCGCCGAGAATATCAAGGGGCTCGGTGTGAGCGATTCGCACGGTCTCATGCGCGAGATCTCGCGCGCGGGAATCGTCGCCGGCATCCTTATGGCACTTGTCTACTGCGGCCTGGCGCAGGTGGGCACCAGCTTTGGCTCGGTCATGCCACACGCCACAAACGGCGCGGCGCTGCTCACTGCCTCGGCGACGCTGCACTTTGGCATCGCGGGAACGGTGATTATCGCCGCCATCTACTTACTCGCCTGCCTGAACGTCTGCATTGGCCTCATTAGCTGCTGCGGCACCTACTTTGCCGAGACCTTTGGCGCGGCAGCCCCCGGTGCGCAGACGCGTATGCTGGGCCGTATCCCCTACGCAGGCTGGGCGGCGGCCTTTGCCGTTTTTTCCTGCGTGGTCTCAAACGTTGGCCTCGATGCCATCCTGACGTTTTCGGTCCCGCTACTGAGCGCGCTCTACCCTGTCTCCATCGTCTTCGTGATCATGGGCATGGCACACCGCGCCTGCGACCGCCTGCCCCTCACCTGGCCCTGGGCCATTGGTGCCACAACGGTCGTGAGCGTCGCCACGGCTCTGCGCGATGCCTTCTTTGCCGGTACGTGGCTGCCCTTCGACGCCCTGCCGCTCGCAAGCCTGGGCTTTGGCTGGCTGCTCCCCGCCCTTTGCGGAGCCGCCGTGGGCGCCATTCTCTCGGCCACACGCACAACAAAATAGGTCGGGGCGGACACCCAAAGGGACCCGCCCCGACCTTGGCGCAAGGGAAAGAGGGGTATCGAATTGCTAGCAGGCACGCTTGCGCTCCTGCGTGAACAGCGCGATGCCAATGAGCGCCGGAATGCATACGGAAAATGCCAGCACCGCGACGTCGCTAAAATGGAACACGGGGATGCCTATGAACAGGCCCGCGCAGTACGGGATGAGCCAGATAAGCCATACGCAGATGCTCGGCTTGTGGAAACCCCGACGACTCTGCTCACTGCCACGCACGGTCACAAACGTTGCCCACAGGGCATGGAAGAGCATGAGGACTATGGCCAGCAAGCCGGTAATGGCGTGCAGCGGGGAGACAGCCGCAATCGAGGTGCGGGCGATGGTGGTCATGATGGTGGTGCCCGTTGTGTCGCAGATCAGGCCCAGCCAGAACAGCGCGAGATGGCTCTTCTTAAGCATGCCGACGCGGCGCTCGCCAAAAACGCCAATGGTATAAAAGACAAGGGCGAGCGTGATCGCCGTCGACGCAGGCATAATCAACGGATTCATAGGTATGTGATTCCTCCAAAGTCGATATCGCGCCGGATGCGCTGGTTGCCCCGGCTGCGAATCCTATTGTGGAATCGCCGCACCTGAACATCAAAGGTGCCTTGTTCATGTCTTACGCGTTGTAGAGCGTCCTTCGAAGAAGACCGAAAAGAATGGGACAGTTGTCCTCACCCGCATGCAGCGCATTGAGCATGTTGTCGAACGTGAAGCGGCACACCGACGCGGCGTCAAAGCCCACAGGTAGGTCTGTACGGATGGTAGCATCGTTTTCGTACACCTCGACAAGTCCGCGCAGCGCATGGGCCAAAATCTGCTGCTCGCGCAGATGGGCCGCGTCTTTCTCGGCCGCAGGAAGCACCTCGGCGCCCTTGAGCCAGCAACGCCTAAAGCGGTCGAGCACCATAACGAGCGACGCATAGAGGTCCTCGCAATAGTCGACAAAACCCTTGTGCACGTCGAGACGGCAAAAGCCGTCAAAGACGGAACGACGAAAGAACAGCTCGATAGTTGCCGTGGTGAGCTTGTCTTTAGAGGCAAAGTGGTTGTAGATGGTGCCCACGCTCACATGGCACGCCTGCGCCAGCGAGCGGATGGAGAGCGCCGAGAGGCCCTGCGCATCGGCGATGCGCAGGGCCTCTTCCAAGAGTTCATCACGAGAAATAACGCTCGAAGCCATCCAATCTCCCCTGTTGCGTCTGCACGTTCTAGATTGCTTGTGTAAAAGATAGTAGAACAAACGGCGCGCGATGCGATCATCCTAGCGCAGCAACGCCTGCGATGCTTGGCGACCGGGCTACTCAAACCAGGCGATGGCGCGGATGGGAGAGCCATCGGAATCCTCGATCTTCAAGGGGCAGCGAATAAACCAAAAAGGTCGTCACCGCAACAATCCAGATCTTTAAGGTTCCCGATATTCACGATGTCGCAGGAAGAAAAGAGCTTCTTGTGGCGCAAAGCCATCGTTCTCGTACGTGTCGGCAGGCACAAGCTGGGGCGTATCCGAGCCCGGATAGACCGGCATGTCCTGAGTGATGGTATGGATAAGGTCAATAACGCGCATGATGGGTCCTTTTGAGCTTGCCCCATCGTATTAAAGCGGCGCGACGGGACCGAGAGGTTTTACCCGGCTATAGGCCAGCTTGCCCCGCGCAACAAACGGTTGCTTGGATTGGCTGCCTATGCCGCTTAAGCTTGCACTATCAAGAAACTCGCTGGAGGGAGAGCCACTATGGCCTTTGCCGAGAACCTTATTGCCGTACGCCGCGCGCACAACCTTACGCAGGAGCAGCTTGCGGCCAAACTCTTTGTGACGCGCCAGGCCGTAAGCCGCTGGGAGCGCGGAGAGGTTACACCCGGAATCGACATGATGAAGCTCATCGCCGCCGTCACCGGCGAGCCGCTGTCGCACCTTTTGGAGATGCCCGAGCATTATTGCGAGAGCTGCGGTATGTACCTCACCCCCGATGATTGCGGCACCGATGCGAGCGGCAAGAAGACCGATCATTACTGCAAGTGGTGCTATGAGCACGGAGAATACACGTACGAGACCACAATGGAAGCCATGATCGAGGATTGTGCCCCGCGACTGGCAGAGAATACGGGCATGACGCTTGACGAGGCGGTGTCGCTCATGGGCGCGGTGTTGCCGCAGCTGGAGCGGTGGCGCGCGGTGCGCGAGAACGAGGAGCGTTATGGCGAAGAAGCCCGCGAGCTCTACGGAAACGAGACGATTGATGCTGCCAATGAGTGCCTGTTGGATATGGACCCGGCAGTGTGGAATGACATGAAGGAACTTGGGCGCGCGATCCTGGGCCAGCTCTCGATTGCTATGGCAGAGGGCGACCCGCACGGCCCCGAGGCGAAAAAGCTTATAAAGATGCATCACCACTGGGTTGGCCTGCATTGGGGCAGCGAGCCCAAGGACGAGGCATATCTGCGACTTGTTAGGGGATACCTTGTCGACTCACGGCTTGTGTCCTATTACGATAACCCCTGCGGAGCTGGCGCCACGGCGTTTCTGGCTGAGGCTGTCAAGGGCGGGATGTAGGGCGAGGGCAAGAAGCCTGCTGCATTTCCATGACTTCCTCGTTCTTTCGCTGAGACATCTCCGACAATCGCCGTATATCCGCAGGAAGCGCGGCCTCGTCATCTAATTATCCAAACATTAACCCCGCATTCGCGGAGCCATTGAACGCGCGCCCAGCCCCAAGGCGACACGCTAGGATTATCCCCGCATGCGCGGGGAGCACATCTCGACATCGGGAGGAGCCAGACCTGGCGCTCTTTCTTCCTGACGGAAGCCACGACCGTCGCGCTTCACGGCTGTGAGACGCGCTTCCGCCATAGGCCGCCATAGCTGTTGGTGACACTCCTTGCGATCTCGCCGAACTCGAGCCTGGACGCTATCTTTGGCATGTACCACTCGTTCCAGCACTGCCTGAAGTCGCGCAGCCCAATCTTCCGCATGCATCCCCACGGCGAGCGTCCCGTATGGCGAAATAATCGCGTCCCATCAGAGATCCTCCGTCTCCGGGATGGACCCTTCGCAATGATTCAGAACTCGCGCGAGGGGCTTTTTATGCATTTGTATTGCCGAGGCTACGAAACCAGATTCTCGCCGCCGAGCCTGAATGTCAACAGGGGCAGGGCCAGGTCTCCGCGAACCCCGCCGGATGCCAGGACCTCGGCGATTTTCCTCGCGTATGCGTACAGATCCTCTGCACCAACCGAGAGGACAAGCGCGTTGAGCAGGTTCTCGTCGGTGACGCCCTTGGCAGAGTACAGGCCTGATACGGAGAGATCCATCCTGTAGTACCCGTCATCATCGTCCTGCGGCTCTATCTTGAGCGTCATGGAGAGCTGCTTGAGGACTGAGCCGTCATCTCCATCACTCTGGCCGACGATACTGTTGGTGAGGCTGAAAGTACCTTCCGAGACGGTCTCCCCGTCTTCCGAAACGGTACCGCCGCTATATGAGACGCTATCGACTTTCTTCCCAGCACATCTAAGCGGCGCGATGTCGATTGACTGCTTGATCGCATCTTCCATCTCTACATCCTCATCTCGAAGTCACCATCGTCCGTCTTCGCCTGTTGGCAAGCGTGCCAGGCTGTCTTTCCACCCTGAATCACCGAGAAGGTGGGCGCCTCGATGCCTGAGCCACTCGCGGCGACGCGAACTCCAAGAGACGGCAGGACCGACGGGCAATCCCTTATGGCGCGCATGAGCTGGCATGCCGTGGCAGTCGGCTGCGACGCCCCGTTTTCCCAGCGCGAGACAGTCGGCTTCGCCACGCCCAACAGCTTCTCGAACTGCGCCTGGGTCATCTCGAGCGTCTTCCTGATTCCCTTGATCTCCGCTGGTGTGAGCAGGCCGTGCCTCTTGGCGTAGGCTTCGGTTATCGCCTCCGAGAGTCTATCTGCTTCCGTGGCATCAATCTCATATTCTCCGCATCCATCGCATGCGAGGCGTTCGATCCCCTCGACCGTGAACGCCTCTCCGCGGTACGTCTCCGTTAAGGGCTCTCTGGTGAGCCTAAGCTCGTGGCCGCATTCGACACATTTCATTTCTCCTCCTAGTGAACTGTCCCATCCCAGTTCATCGACCAAATTTCAACAGTCGGATTATCGTTTTCAATAAAAAACTTCACATACCATTCGGTCTCATCGAAAACAGCGCCCCGATAGACATCGGCCCATGTTCCGGGCCGATGGTCGAGTTCAACCGATTTTTGGAAATGTCTCGGCTCGACCATTTCGAGAATCTCAATGGCGGTGCTGCTCACGGTGCCGTAGTGCTCGCGGAGGAACCTCGACGCGCGGCTGCCCAGCCTGAGCTTCCCGGTCCGCGCAATTCGTTTCGCCTCGTTGAGCTCATAGGTCGGTCTGTACTTTGATCTCCCCATCTCGCTCCTTCTGTAGTTAGCATTATGCTAACTTACGGTTTGAAATTCAATAGGCATGGTTTTGTCCTCGTGCAACCCCGGAACTTCGCGCGAGGACCCTCCTATTTACGACTCGGCAGAGGCCCTACGTGGCCTTCCCGCCCCGGGCCTGGCGGCGAGGCGGCACTCAATGGAGTCGCGCGAAACCATGCGGGTGCTGCCGACCCTCCAGCTATTCAGGCTCCCGTCGCGGCAGAGCTGCGCCACGCGTGCGGTGCTCACGCCCAGCATCTCGGCTGCCTCAGTGGCAGTCACGGCTGGAATGTCGGAAAGTTCGACGTTCACCGCCAGGGTGACGACAGCCCCGCCGCGAGACGACGCATGGCCGAGGCCGCCGCCCCTGAACTCCGCTCCGCGCTCCAGCGCCGCCAGGGCACGGACGCGCAGCCAGTCAACCGCCATCTCCACGGCATCTTCGTAGGCATCGCCCTCGGTGGCTCCGTCAAGTCCGCATGGCTTCACGACATAGCCCCCCTCGGGGTCGGGGTAGAACTCGAACTCCTGTATGACGATCATGCTCACTCCTTTTCTACGGTGAAGAGGAAGGCAGAGCCGGAGCAGCCCCGCCTTCTTCCTGACCCCCTCTCGCGATCGTCTTCTTTTCTCGCAGCGCCTCGGCACCGGCACCGGCGCGTTCTCGCGACGGAACTTGCCTTGCTTGGCACCGGTACCGTTGAGTTTGGTGTAGCCAGCGTCGGTCAGTTCCCGCTCAAGATCCCTTTCTTAGTCACCGTCCGCGTCCTCTCAACATTAAATATTAGCACAGCTAATATTTATAATTCTTGCATACGTGGGGAGCGCAGGCAGGCCGTGAAGCGCCTGGGCTGGCGACGGGATCATCCCCGCATACGCGGGGAGCACGCGAACAGCGGGCTGCGCAGATCCCAGGTCCCGGGATCATCCCCGCATACGCGGGGAGCGCTCGATGTCCTCGTCCATGCAGCCTGGCGGGAGGGGATCATCCCCGCATACGCGGGGAGCACTTCGTGCGTTGCGGCATGAATTTTCCGCCTTCGGGATCATCCCCGCATACGCGGGGAGCACTCGGTTCCGCCCGTGCGAAACCGTGCGTCGCAGGGATCATCCCCGCATACGCGGGGAGCACGTGTTTAAGACCGTCGGCACCGGCTCCATCGAGGGATCATCCCCGCATACGCGGGGAGCACGGTTCCACGCCTTGGTTAAACTTGCGCTAAATGGGATCATCCCCGCATACGCGGGGAGCACCGGCGTTAGTCGAGCGCTTGGCAAGGGGCAGAGGGATCATCCCCGCATACGCGGGGAGCACTTCCCAGCCCATCGTGCAACCAGCCATACGGTAGGATCATCCCCGCATACGCGGGGAGCACCTTCCAAAGTGATAAAAGCCAAATGGAATGCCGGGATCATCCCCGCATACGCGGGGAGCACGTCAAGGCCCACCTCGCCGATCAGAGGGTAGTTGGATCATCCCCGCATACGCGGGGAGCATCTGTAGGAGCCTGACAGGCCCGTGCCGCCGAAGGGATCATCCCCGCATACGCGGGGAGCACGAATTCGATGCACGCATGGACCTGCTCAAGATGGGATCATCCCCGCATACGCGGGGAGCACACAGGTATACGCACATTGTCGACGGGTCAGTCGGGATCATCCCCGCATACGCGGGGAGCACCGTGAAGGCATCGCAGGGGCTGTGCGTCTCGCGGGATCATCCCCGCATACGCGGGGAGCACGCGTTCTTTCCGTTCAGATGCGAGTACCGCGAGGGATCATCCCCGCATACGCGGGGAGCACCGTTCAAGCGAATAACATAACGACCGGCTCCGGGGATCATCCCCGCATACGCGGGGAGCACCCATGATTCGAACGTCGTTGTTGCGCGTGATCGGGATCATCCCCGCATACGCGGGGAGCACCATACGTAAGGAACGTCTCGGCGAACACGCGGGGGATCATCCCCGCATACGCGGGGAGCACCACTAGCTGGCAATGTTAGCGGTTTGTTCCGTGGGATCATCCCCGCATACGCGGGGAGCACATGGTCGCGATATAGCTCTTGACCATCGCGGTGGGATCATCCCCGCATACGCGGGGAGCACTGGTGTACACGATGCCGTTGGTGGTCTGCTCGGGGATCATCCCCGCATACGCGGGGAGCACGGCCTGAGCGATTGCATCATCGAGCGTCGTGAGGGATCATCCCCGCATACGCGGGGAGCACATAACTTGCGTAACGTCCATTGCCGGACCTCCGGGATCATCCCCGCATACGCGGGGAGCACATCTACCTGCATAAACTCCCCTTTCATTCTTCGGGATCATCCCCGCATACGCGGGGAGCACACCGCTGTTTCTGCTGGTGGCAGTCGTGTTTGGGGATCATCCCCGCATACGCGGGGAGCACCCCCTCCCCCTCATTTCCAGCTTACCTACCGGGGGATCATCCCCGCATACGCGGGGAGCACCCGAATTGACTCAGATCTGTGGCTATTACAAAGGGATCATCCCCGCATACGCGGGGAGCACGGCTTACCGTACACAGAACCTGTGATGAGCGGATCATCCCCGCATACGCGGGGAGCACGCGTTGTCCCATGCCGCCCAGAGGGCATGTTGGGGATCATCCCCGCATACGCGGGGAGCACGTCCCGGCAAGCCCGCTGAGCGTCTTCTGGAAGGGATCATCCCCGCATACGCGGGGAGCACAAGGCGATGCCGTTGTCGTTAATCATGATGACGGGATCATCCCCGCATACGCGGGGAGCACGGCGCATCGCTGCACCCCCTCGTTAGCAGGGCGGGATCATCCCCGCATACGCGGGGAGCACCAACCCGCCTGAATCTGAATGGATAGCGTGGTGGGATCATCCCCGCATACGCGGGGAGCACAACATCCCGGCTGGCTATCACGCCCAAATGGGGGGATCATCCCCGCATACGCGGGGAGCACCGCTTAAGGACGCGGCCTGCATCTGGGCGAGCGGGATCATCCCCGCATACGCGGGGAGCACGTGGCTGGCAGGAAGGAATCGACCTCTCGAAGGGGATCATCCCCGCATACGCGGGGAGCACACGTTGGCCACCTGGCACCGCTGGCGCAGCTGGGGATCATCCCCGCATACGCGGGGAGCACCCGACCTTCTTGCCGTCAATCGTGGCGTTGATGGGATCATCCCCGCATACGCGGGGAGCACTATCGCCATGAGCGGGTCGTAGTCAGAATCGCGGGATCATCCCCGCATACGCGGGGAGCACGCGAAGACGTATGCCCTGCAACCCTTCGTGTCGGGATCATCCCCGCATACGCGGGGAGCACAGTTACAATGTCGGGTCCGTCTGTGCATGGCAGGGATCATCCCCGCATACGCGGGGAGCACTTCACGTTGATTTCGATGTTGCTGTTGTCTGCGGGATCATCCCCGCATACGCGGGGAGCACGGCGCGAGCTTTACACGGCTCCGTTCATCTGGGGGATCATCCCCGCATACGCGGGGAGCACGAAGGGGCATAAAATGGGCTACATCTACGCGCGGGATCATCCCCGCATACGCGGGGAACACTACTGCCTGATGGCACAGCTATACGCGCCCTCGGGATCATCCCCGCATACGCGGGGAGCACATATTAAGTTGAAGACCAACTTCGCGTAATATGGGATCATCCCCGCATACGCGGGGAGCACGGGAGATAACCTTTTCAAACCGGATTTACACCGGGGATCATCCCCGCATACGCGGGGAGCACGAGTTCACCGAGGACAACCTGAAGGGCGCGACGGGATCATCCCCGCATACGCGGGGAGCACACGGCAAACTCGCTCTTCGGCTCCGTCGCTTCGGGATCATCCCCGCATACGCGGGGAGCACTTGTCGAGCGAGATGAAGCCGTCGTTGGAGAAGGGATCATCCCCGCATACGCGGGGAGCACTGTCCTTCTTCTCAGATATGTATGCGTATTTAGGGATCATCCCCGCATACGCGGGGAGCACCATTAGTTCACCGTTCTCGCATTTGTACGATGGGGATCATCCCCGCATACGCGGGGAGCACGTGTACGTGCATGCGTCGGGAGCCACCTTCACGGGATCATCCCCGCATACGCGGGGAGCACCGCAATCCATCCTCGTCGATTCGGGTGCCGTGGGGATCATCCCCGCATACGCGGGGAGCACCTGCCGCCGATTCCAGTCAGGAACATGCGCATGGGATCATCCCCGCATACGCGGGGAGCACTAGTATGGCGCGATTTTGTACGCGTTCTTCATGGGATCATCCCCGCATACGCGGGGAGCACGCAAACGCTACTCGATGCTGTTATCCGCGTCCGGGATCATCCCCGCATACGCGGGGAGCACGGGTTGATGTTATTCACGTTGTCAATTGTGGCGGGATCATCCCCGCATACGCGGGGAGCACCCATATCCGGCTCAAAAACATCAACGACGGTGGGGATCATCCCCGCATACGCGGGGAGCACACAACTTAATAAGCTTAAGCGTGAAAGACACCGGGGATCATCCCCGCATACGCGGGGAGCACCGCGCGGACATCTGCGTGGCGTTATGCAGGCCGGGATCATCCCCGCATACGCGGGGAGCACGAGCCAGACGCGAGTTTGGCAAAGACGCTATTGGGATCATCCCCGCATACGCGGGGAGCACGCAACTGCAATAGTTGCTAGGGGTTGAACCGCGGGATCATCCCCGCATACGCGGGGAGCACGTGCTATCAAAAAGACTATCAAGACCACCGTTGGGATCATCCCCGCATACGCGGGGAGCACGTTTATCAGATAAATTCAACTGCTTGGGCTGTGGGATCATCCCCGCATACGCGGGGAGCACTCAACAGTATCGGAGTTGACAAGTGCGGTGTTGGGATCATCCCCGCATACGCGGGGAGCACTTGCGATAGGATTGGTTCTGTTCACGGTTGCAGGGATCATCCCCGCATACGCGGGGAGCACTGTATTTTGTATGGACACAACCATATGGACACGGGATCATCCCCGCATACGCGGGGAGCACCTGGGCCGCAATGTCGGTATCCAGACCATCGAGGGATCATCCCCGCATACGCGGGGAGCACTTGAGAGGTTGTATTTTTGCTAAGCCTCGTCCGGGATCATCCCCGCATACGCGGGGAGCACACTAAAATACCTCGTCATTATATAGCGAATTACGATCATTTCATTCGGTTGTCAAAGGACAATTTGAACAGCAACCCATTAACTACTGAACTTACGCGCCTTATGGAAGCGACTCGCTTTACTCCAATTTTTCTTTGGGGGTCCAGCGAAAGTCGCATCCTCCGTACCCTTGGGGCGCATTATCAGTTCCAATCCGTCACAATCAACGGGTACCCAATCGGGCTGATGAACTTCAAAGGCCAAATGCTGCTCGTTCGCGGCGGGATACACCATAATCGCTCGGCCCGACTTTGCAAAAGCCTTTACCCTAGTCCACACTCGCTCTCTAACGCGTGCAGAAACATGACCTACAAATACCCCCGGAGCAATCTCGAGGAGCCATCGCGTAAGATCTCCCCGTAATCCAACAGGACATGCGGAAAGCACTATAACCGTCATGACCATTCCTCCGCATCCGCAGAAGAAGGGCTCATTTCGCAGGGGTCCTCATATTGAACGCCGCTTGGAGCGGACTCCTTTTTCTCATCCCAAAGCAGCACGACGTCGCCGCTAAGCTCAACATCCTCTTCAGCCGCAAGCAGCAGTTTGATGTCTTTCACAATTCGCTTAATAAGGCCCATGCGATAGATTTCATCTCGCATCGCCCTCCTCACATCTCCTGGTATATCGCTCGTTCCACTTGCCGTCACCCTAAATGCCACAGGGATAGAAACCTCGGCTTTATACAAATCCGCAATGTCGTAAACAAAAGAGCGCTCGTGGCCAGAATGGACAAAACCGAGCCCCGGAGAGCATCCGAGCGAAGCAATTGCGGCATGCGAAATTCCATATAAACACGAATGAGCCGCGCTGAGTGCCTGATCGATATCAGAACCAGCAGAATAGTCGCTCGGATCATACATGCGACCACTCCACGGAACGCCCGTCTCCTCTGAGCTCTTCCTATAAATTCTTCTGACCCGCGCGCCCTCCCTGCCTCGCAACTGCTGCATCGTCAGCCCCGCCACGTCTTCACCCTCAAAACGCATCAGATACATCTTCCGGGCAACTTCCAGTCGGCTCCTCTTATTCGAAACAAGGGCTGCTTGGCGCTGCAGCAACGCCGATGAATGTGTCAATGGCTTGCCGAATGCATACATACGCACACCATGCTCACCAACCCAGATCACTGTCACTCCGTTGTCGCCAATCATCTCCATAGCTCGATGCGAAATCGTAGTGCCCGGCCCAAGCATCAATACCGACAAAGAAGCCGCGGGCACATAGACCGTGCCCGCGGCGCTTTCAACAGTAATGGCATTGTCCGCTCTATTGATACCGCACCTTTCGAAATATGCAAAGGAGACCCTGTCCTCGATACGAGACAACTCAATAATGTCTGAAGGCGCAGACGCAAGTCCCCCGTTCGCCGACTCTCCCCGTTGCCCCTCATGCAATTGAGCATCCATCGGAACTCCTCCGTTTAACCAAATTACCTACGAAAGCGGAGCCAAGGTCATCAGACCGCACCCAAAAGCTTTGGCGCGTCCCATTCCAAAACGTAAAACATGGCAAAGAGCTTCGCGGTCGATTACTTCCAGAGCGCCATCAAATACCGCAGTTGTCAACGTGGCACGAGATCCGGCATGCGAAAAGGACGACTTTTCCCGTTGGCCCACTTGAAACTGAAGATTCCCCAGCGGGTCCTCAGGGATACGGAATCCATGAGCCTCAGCACGGTTGAGAAGCCATTGCATCTGCTGCTCAACGGTCACATGCCCCTGGATAGTGCCCATGACGTCTTTGTCGCTTTTGGAGCTTTTGTCGACAAAAACCTTGCGCACCGGGTTGGCTTTGAGGCGAAATTGCCAACGCTGTCCCTCTTCTATCTTCTCTAAAAAGGGTTCGTAATCTTTGGTTTCCCAACCGCCTTCAACAGACCACCCCATTTGTTCGCAGAGATGGGTAAAGTCTGGTCTTTTAGGACTAACAACGTAAAGCCAAGCACCGCGGCCCCCGCCGGGAGCACGATCGATTCGCCAGAGAATTCTCCCCTCTGCAAAATCTTGCCCCGACCGACATACAGATAAAAAGTCACAATCAGGAACCGGCACAAACGCAGCCTCAACGGCACCATGCATCTTGTTTGGCGATGTCATGATTTCAAGCGCAGCACGACGAGCGCCATTCAGAGGGACTCTTGAAATAAACAATTTGCCTCCCTTCCTAAATGAATTCCATAGGGTCATGCCCCTGCATTGCGGCAGAAAGCTGGGCATCCAAATCTTGACTGTCATCCTCTGGAGCAGAGGGGTTATTGATCCACTCACGCACAACCGACCGCTGCCCATAACGACGGATTGCCCCGAAGCTCATGGGAACATCGGCGTGAATCTCGCCCTTCTCGCCGTCGCGGGCATCGCAAGTAATTTCAAGATCGGGATAGTCGTCATTCCGCCGTGCGCCTAATCGATTCCGATACCACTCAGATGCAATCCACGGCTCGGTTTTCAAAGCAACGCGAATGTCATCATACGGCCCCCTCTTCGCGTGATAGAGAAGCGGAGCGTCGGGAGGGCACGAACGACGACCCAGAAACAATGGCCACTTTGGATGAAGCAGCGCCCGTTCGATCTTGGCAAGTAGCGCCGAATCCCCTCCCAGGGCAACAAGAAACTTCGCATCAGCAAGGTAATAGCGATTCGAAAGAGGCAAGCTGTCACCGCCTCGCGTCAGATGCTCAGTTTGAAAATCGCGAATCATCTCGCCGGGTTGGTCGATCCTCACGCCGAATTCAAGCGAACACAGATCTCCCAGCGAAGCCTCGCGGCTTCTTCCCAGCGCAGATGCCACCAGACCCAAAACACCACTTTTAGACGGTTCTCGCCCAGTATTGCGCACGGTAAAACGCGACGAATCACCCCATGACTGTAATGGGCCCGAAAGCGAAAGCAGCAACACTGACATGTTATTCACCCGTACCAAACGCTGCCTCGACCTCAAAGTTGACACCCTCCACGAGACCCGCAAGGGTCACCTTTTCGGCAATGGAATCCAAAGAGTCAATCGGCCCATCAACCGAAACATACCAGGCCTTCTGGGCCTTCATGTCATATTCCTTCTCATACTGCGCAACGCATTCTCCCAAACGCTTTGCGGCAATGTGGGAAATAGAGCCATCCTTACCGGCGGACACCGGGCTCTCATAGGCAGAAACCGCATTAAATGGCTGCTCCTCGCGCAGCGAAACCAAAACGCAGTTGGGAAGCGTTCTGTTTGCAAATGAGTTCTGCTTTCCCGTTGGCATTGAACGCACAAATGCTTCGAGAAACGCCTTTACGCCACATACAGCTGCATGGGTATCGGCAAGCTGCTCGCGCAGAGCGTCAACGTTGATATTCGCATAGCGATACAGCGTCGAAGAGTTGTAATCAACTGTGTCGATCATCGATGCGCCCGCATTATCCCCAGACGCGCAATCATCGATGGCGGTGAAGTAGTCGAACTCCTGCGTGACCCTATCGACCGAAATTGCATGGGCAACCTGGCACGAAGCATCGGTATTCAGCTCTGGCACGTCTGCGAGCATGCGGCCAAAAAGCGCGATATCCACTGCTTTTGCACCCTTAAATGCAGACTTCGCCTCCTCTTTCGCCGATCTATCAAGCTTTTTGAGGTTCTTGCCCTCTTCTGCCCAGGAAACAGCAATACGCGCCAAAGCGTCGAGTTCGCCGCGCCCAAAGAAGATGAGATATTTTGTCTCATTTTTCCCTTCGTCGTCTCCGGCTCGTTTTGACGTCTCGACCTTTATTCCAAGAGCTCCCAAAACAGCGCTTGCCAGTTCGGCAGCCCGCTCTTTCAACCCGGCATCAAGCTCGACGATTTTCTGTGCAAGCAACTCTGCCGCAAATTTTGTTCTGATGCCCAAAGATTCTTCGGGAAGATATTTGGGAAATTCTTCGCGCGTAGCGCGCTTCCACGCTTGACTCGACACGCGAGCGCGACGCACGCCTCCATAAAGTGCAGTCTTGGGAGCTCCCGTGTCGTCACGGTTGATATTGCTGGGGGGGACAGACTGGATTGCATAGATATCGATAAACATAGTGTCAACCTTTCTCAAATCGAGCATTCCTACTCATGGGTTTCAACAAAAGTAAAGTAATCCCGCGACCATCGGCTTATAACGTTTTCCTGCCATCCGCCCGGCAGCTGAAGTAAGTAAAGGTCTTTAGCAAGCGCCCAATAATCAAGAAGGATCAGCTGATCGTTTTTTGAGCTTTTCATAAGCCGAATGAGCGACCGAACGTTATAGAGCACAGCGTCGAAATCATGCGCCCGCTCAATCGCCATAAGACGTCGTCTGACGCACGCTGCTTCATCCAGCTCGGGTTCGATGAGCCTGCATGCCCTCCCAAACGAAGCTCGAGCTGCGCGTGCACGAAAATCTTCGTCACTTTCATTCTTATTACGCAATATGGCGCAACCAATGGGCTTCGATTGCTGATGAAGTGCATAAAGCCCTAATGTGTTTTTCAATGCACAGAACACTCGGCCTTCATCAGATTCGGATGCGCCGAACTGCTCCATCCTCTCGCGCGACCAGCCCTCGAGAATGAGCCCGTCTGTCGCAAACCAAGAATCGTTGTTCGATCCGTTGATTTTGCGAAGTTGCGCCAGTTCGGCACGGGCTCGCGCCGAGGCAGCATTGTTTTGCCCCGTATAGCGGCACTGGATTGACGCGATTTTACTGTTAGCCAGTCTCCCCGCCTCTCGTGCAAGTGCAGCATGATCGACATGTTTTTCCACGGTCATTCCTTCCCTCCCGCATTAATTTGGCTTCTATACACCGAGAGCCTCTTTCAATTTGCGGTTAAACCGACGCTCAGCCTCGGCAATCGAACCCCCTTCCGTACGGCGATTCGCCTGTTTATCTTCACGTTTCTCCCTACGTTCAAAACGTGATTGCGGAAACTTTGAAACAAAGCGTCCGCCAATCGATGCAATTATCTTTTTTGCGTCAACACACCAAGCGGCGCAATAATCCTCAGGTGGGCAATCGGATGGAAAATCTCTCAGCCGCTGACGCATAAGGGGATCGAGAGCAAGATATGCTTCCTCTCGAATATCATCCAGATAGCGACCCGAAACCGTTCTAGCACCGGCAATCATTTCGACATCACGTGCCAATTCGACAAGATAATCAACAGCACGCTCCATGCGATTCACGGAGCCCACCGCGCATCGGCTCGCACCGGAATCGATTCGAACAAGAATGTCGGCAATATCAAGCTCATCATCATACGCGTTGGTGATTACCGAGCTCTGGGTACCGTATTCAACGCCCTGAGCGTGCAGGCAGAGAGTCCTGGGGAGATCGTCAATTCCTTCGTCTCGAAGTGCACCAACCCAGCGAACCACGCCGGGCCGCAACTCATCTTCAACGCCCTGTCCTTCCGACAAAAGCAAAGGTCCAAGACCTCGCCACAAGGCCTTCGAAGCATCGTGGGTCTTGGGAAGGAGAGGGGCCCTCGGCAGGTTAAGCTCTTTCTGTTTTTTCACACTTTCGTACCAAGCGGTCATCGTCTCATAACGCGAAGCCCCAATGGGTTGGACGATATCACCGTAGCAAACGATAATCCCATCGACAGCATCCATATTCTCGTTAACGACAAGACGAATTCGCCTGTCCAGCACAGTGAACAACCCAACAGGGCCTTTTGCGGTATAGACCCCAAGATCAGCCGACTGCACAGGAAGCTCCCATGCGGGAACGTCGTCCGGAATCAAAAAATGAGAATCGCTCTTAGGGCCGTTGTTCACGGCCCAATTAAGCATCAAAGTCTCAAAAAGGTTCGAACCCTGGACAAAAACCGCACCGATTGCACCGAGCCACCCGATACTAGGAATACCCTTTGGCGCATAGACCTTTCCACTCGTAACGTGGGTGTTTCCTACGACGGGAGACTTGATTCCCGCACAATCAAAAGCAAGGCAGAACAAAAGCCACCGCGCGGCTTCTGCAAACGTTATGGTTTCAGGCGCAGCCTTTGATCGCATGGAAAACAAGAACTTCTCTGGCTTGGGCACATCAGCAATAAATTCAGATACAGGATCGCACTCTTTCGCCACGTACTTAAGGTCCGCTACCTGCATAAAGGGTTTTTGCCCAAACAAATCGAAGCGATCATGCACCTGATCGAGATAGGAGTCCAAGAGTGAAAAGTCGAACGTCCCGTCTTCCCAGGCTTCACACCACAGCTCGATCGGGTCCACCTCCTCGCCGTGCCTTAGATATTCCTCATAAGCAAGAGCATGCGTCCGGTACACAATCGCCAGGCAAAGCCTCAGGATGGGTGCCGCCTGCTGCGGAATATCTCCCACAATAGCCCTTATACTTGTGGCCTTCTTGAATAACTCCCTGAGTGACACTTCGCCAAATGCCCCGTCGGTCATAGAAACAGGAATCCACGGTTCGTCAATCAGATTGAAATGAGGAGCCTCTGATTCCATCATCAGGACCTCCCTTCATGAATGCGCCTCGAGCGCCATTGGCAACAAACCCCACAGATGAGGGGAACACGAGGAATCCAAGTAGTAACTTGGATCATCCCAACATAGTTAAACATACCGTCGGGACACATTCATTATGTCAAACTTGATGAACAGTTATTATTTAGATAGGCGAACGGTCAATCCGGTGGTGCGAGCGTATAAAACCATCCATAGCCCGCCGTCTTCTCCTAAATTCAGCTGTGCAGTCAGGCCCTCATCTCCATCTTCAAGAAACAAAGCCAGCTGACCCTGCAGCCAGGGAGATTCCTGCCATGGTCCGACGAACGGGGAATCCGTCTCTTCGAGAACCTCGATAAGCCGCCCGATTCTATCCACGCTACATATAGACAGAGGAAGACGGACGCTTGACTGGATAGCTAGCTTGGCAACGGCGCTATCTGGAACTTGGTCCACAGGAACTTCCGCCCCGAATTCAACACCATGCCTCGAATCGCCGATCCACGGTAAAAGATGAATATGTCCATCAATTCGTTGAAGCAGCATGACCTCGACCGTTTCTTGCGTGTCACGCACTGCGCGAGGCCCATAATCGGCGTCGGTCTTATCGGTTGCAGATAGAAAATACCAATCAGTAAGACTTAGCCCATCTCGAATCATCGCTTTTGCCGATTTGAGCAAGCAGCAATGGGCCCTCTGTTCTTTACGTTGATTCTCTTCCAGTCGTGCCTGGCACGCCTTCTGATACAAAGCGCCCCAAGCATTGGGAACCGCGCTGCCAACGGCATCGCTGTATGCATGCTGCACCAAGCGTGCGATATCGCCCGGTAAAACCAACTTCACGGAAGCACTTGCCTTCGTTAAGCCGCAAACAGAAAGGGCCTCGATAAGACTCGCCTTTGCGTATACGTTCGACACGCCGTTGCTGAATACGAGACCGTCATCGCTCCATGACGTAATTCCGCGAACATAGCAATGTGGCGAGACGAGGAGCGGCGGGCGGGTGGTCCTTTGATGACGATGGCACCTACCAATACGCTGGAGAATTAAGTCGACAGGCGCCACATCAGTCACCAGCACATCGAAATCGATATCGAGCGATTGCTCAAGTACCTGAGTTCCGACCACAACATGCCGATACGGTCTTTGTCCATTTTCAATCGTGGCATTGGGGCCCAACATGCTACGCAGACGGCTCTCATTTTCCATGCGATCAATGTCAATAAAACGCGCATGGGTAAGCGTAACGGCATCTTCGCCAAACACTCGAGCCAACTGGACCGCAGTCTTCTGTGCGCGCGTAACCGTATCGCAGATAACGCCGGCGCAGCCGCCATCGGTAAGCATTGTTTCAAGAAGCTTAACGAGCTCTTTCTCGTCATCCGACATGACCGAAAGAGTCACTTCGGACAACTTGCCCGATCCGTCAACGGCGCATTTCTCGATTGTCTCCCCGCGTGTATAAGTCAGCAAGGGATACTGACATGGAACAGCGGCCGTCACTTCCCTTTCCGGCTCGTTACTGTCCAAAAGTGGGACCCTTAGCATTCTCCTTCGTGGACGTGTTGGCACCTTCCTTTTAGCGGTCCACCCAGCAAGATAGCGCCCAGCCATTTCCTCTTTCTGTTTTGCAGGCAAGGTCGCGGACAAAAGGATGACCGGAACATGCCAGCTTCCGAGCCATTCCAGCACCACATCAAGATACTGTCTCATATACATGTCGTAGGCGTGACACTCATCGATAATGACAACTTTGTTTGCAAGAGCCAACTGGCGCAAGGCCACGTGCTTCATCTGCAGTGCGCCCATCAGGACCTGGTCGACCGTGCAGACCACGAAATTGGAAAGCATTCCCCGTTTTTTGCCACACATCCAATCCGAGACAACAACGCCAGAATCGCTCCCTGCAAAGATAGACGCTCCGTCAACAGCATCTCGATCAATATCAAGTCGATATGCAGCAGCGTTCTTGCTGACACCCTGATACTCTTCATTCAGTTTGGCCTTTCCATGAGCCAGGCAGATGCTCTGAGGATTAATGCCATCATGCGGGAGGTGCTCCAGCCAGCGATGAACGCGAGCGAACATCGCATCTGTGGTGGCCATCGTCGGAAGAGCAACGCACACGCCGCCTAGACCGACTTTTCTCGCAACGATTTCTGCAACCGCAAGGGCAGCCTCAGTTTTTCCCTCGCCCATCGGAGCCTCGATAATCATAAGGCCCGGCTCCTCCAACGCTGAAGCAACTTCCACGGCAGCCTTCTGGACAGGACGAGGAGAAAATGGCTTAGAGAAATCGAACCTGGCCACATAAAGGTTGGCAATATCTCTCGACCCCAACGGATTGCCACTCCAAGATGGGATAACGCCAATTGACGTCCACCCGCACTCTGCACGCTTGGCAAGGTAGTCAAAATCAAGCTCATGGGTCGTGCCCAAGAAAAAAGCGCTCAGATTAATAGCCCCATTATCAAAAGCATCTTGATTGTCGGCATACGCGTATTCGTGCGAGGGCAGTGTTGCCAAGGGAAACGCCCCCGTGTTGCTCGCCATCCAGTCGCACATAATCAAAGCACCCGACAAAACGCTTGCTGCCTGGGGTGGAACTCGCAGTTGAGCAATCTGAATGAGATCGCTTTCAGTTAAACCCGCCAATTTCAGCGAATACTCGATCAGCTCCCCCTGAACGCGATGCCATGGCTCGATACTAATTCCAAGAGACGACGGCCGTATGTCGCGAGCGTCGCGAATATCCGCACTCGATTGAGATCTTCCATGGTGGCATCCGACAATACTTGCAATGCAGCGTGCCTCTTTAAGCTGATCACTGGAAACCTTCACCGAAGTATCCCCAATCATCTTGTCGCAAAGGTACTGCTCGAGGATGACTTGTCCCGAAAATGCATGATTCGGGCCCCGGGAACCACGTAAACCGGCTGGAAAAGGCAAACCGGCACTCTCCGGAAGCCACATCAGCGAAGAGGTACTTCCACCGCAAGGTCCCCAGCATGGCTGGCTTTGAAAAGCAGGCGTGGCCTTTCCTATGTCGTGCACAGCGGCTACGAAAGAGAAAAAGGATCGAGCCGTCCCCTCACCTATGAAGCTCGACAGCAATCGTTTCGTCGACCGGGGAAACCATTCATCCCATAGTCGAAAAGCAACGGCAGAGGAATCTGCCATATGGACAAAAAGAGGAAGCCAGGCGCGTTGGAAACCATAATCAGACTTACCCCAAAGAGAGCAGGCCTCGCGAGAAAGGACGAAACCGTCTTCCCAAGTGCGCGCATTCTGATTCAAGCTCTGCAACTCATCACCAACCAGACTCGGTTCCGGTATTTAGGCTTGCCATAGGCAATCTTGCATCCCGCTCATTGTGAGCCATGCATATGCCATTTCCAAAGCGGCATTACGAAACTACCGCCAAAGTCGGTAACCGGCAAACGAGAGGCTTTCGGCATCGGCGCCTACCCAATCAACCACTTCCAAGCAGGAACCACGTTAACGATTCCCGCTCCCGTATCCACAACTTCCTCCGCATCCATCGTCACGATTGTCGATTCTTCAATCCCGTATTTCTCCATGGCAGCCTCGAGGGCCGAGAGCTCGCGCTTCCTCGTTTTTGGGTTCGCGAGGTCAACGCTCACCTGCACCAGCTGGAATACATCGCCCAGCAAAGCATCACCAAAAACAAAGTCGACCTCGTGAGACCTGCCATTATGTTCAAAGGTCAAACGCGCAAGCGATCCCGTTCTTGCGTTGGGAGCCATCCGCCGCAACTTATTGAACACCGCAGTCTCTAGACGTTGCCCCTCTTCTTTACTCGCAGCCCGAGAGAACGCTGCGAACAATCCCGGATCAACGGCATACACCTTCGAGCTAGAACGGGGATTGCCCGCAAGTGAACGATTCAAATCTCCCAGTGAAAAGAGCAAGTAAGCCTCTTCGTAATACGCCAAAAGATTCGCCAGCGTCTCCCTTGAAGTCGAAACACCGCGGCTCTTGAACTCGTTGACAACCTTGTTTACCGACAGCTCCCGTGCAGACGACGCAAGACATCGCGAAAGAAAACTCGAGGCAACCTGAGGTTTCCGTAGGTCATAGCGCTCAATTACGTCCATCGCCGCCGTTCGATATGCATATTCTTGCATGAGCATCATGCCTTCGGCAGCGGGGAGCGCGAGTGCGGCAATATAACCCCCTCGCCGCAGGTACTCGCTTAAGGCATTTCTGAGCACCGCAGCATCTGTTGACGAAAAGCCTTCGGGTGTGGTAGCCGCCACGCCCTTCTTCAGGCGAACAAACTCGGAAAAACTCAACGGGAAAAGCTCTCTTGAGAGCGAGCGACCTCTGAACTCGGAGGCGAGCTCGGACGACAGCATCTTTGACGACGAGCCCGTTGCGTATACCGTTGCCCTGGTCGAATCGATAACACGCCGCAGGAACAGGCTCCAATCAGGAACTTCCTGTATCTCGTCAAAAAAGAGAAAGCAGCCTTCCTCCTTGGCTATCGGATGGATGGCAAAGAACGTATCCAGGACGTCGGTGAGGAGTTCGGATGAGTACGGCTTGAGTCGCTCGTCTTCAAAATTGAAGTACAGCATGGTCTGCGGGTCATAGCCCGCTGCGACCACATCACGCATCTCCTGGAATAGACGGTAGGTCTTTCCACAACGGCGTGTGCCAACAATCACCTGCGCCAAATTGTTCCGCCCGGGTTTTTGAATGGGAAGAAGCTGCAGTTCGCGATCGAAAACTTCGGGGATTCCAAGCTGCTCAAAATCGAGGATTTTCTCCTGCACAAGTGAATTGAACGGCATAGTTACTCCAAATCTTGCAAAGCTACTTTGCAAAAAATTCTAAATCTTGCAATCCTACTTTGCAAGATTTGCCACAAACGATATGCAGCCCCCGTGCGAGCGCATAAAACCCATCACGTCCATAGTGCCAAACGCCTAGCCCCGCCGCGCGTACTTAAGATAGCCGCCCACGCTGTAGTGATCGGCACCATCATTCGCCTGGCTTCCCTCGCCGCCCACAACGCCCAGGTAACCGTCCTCGAGCTTGTTGCCGTCCTTGTCCACCACAAGTGCGTACCAGTGGCCAAACTCATGCGCGGGCTTACGCAGCTGGCACGTCAGCGTCAGCTTGGGCTCGCCCTCCTTGCAATAAAAGGCACCCTGGCGCTCAAGCTTTGCCAGCAGGCAGCCATCGAGCCAAAAGCAGATAAACGGTGTCTCAAACGCATCTGTAAGCGCACCGGCCTTGCTGTTGTACACATAGCAGAACAAGGCGCGGTCGCCCGAGCAGCTCAGCAGATTGGCCTCGCTCGCCTTGAGCTTGAACTCCACCACGGCAAACGCACCGGGGCGATCTGCATTCTCACTCACGTTGGTAACGGCGGTCTTCACCTGGAAATAGAACATCTCGGCGGGCATATCGGGCTGCTCGAGCCTTTGTTTAAGGTTGAGCGACACCACGTCGACGCCCATGTCTGCAGGCGGGCGCAGTGCGTCCAAGCCGTTGCGATACAGCGAGCTCATAAGCTGGTACTCGCCGGTATAGCCGTTGTACAGCAGGTCGAAAAAGTCCCGGGCCACGTGCTTCTCTTCTAGTCTCGAGGCAGTCCATTCGATTCTAGCGTTGACACGCGCAAATAGCCCAACGGATAATCATCAACTTTGGGGCCGCAGGTACGGGGCCACGGCGGTTGAGCACTCCCTCGCCATGATGTTTGCGCGGGTAAGCACCTGCTCGCACAGGTTGTCGTCGAGCAGCACAATCTGTGTAATCAGGGCCTTCGCGAGCTCTAGCTCGTTGACTGCGGGTTTATCCTCCCACAGTTCCTTGAGTACATCCGTGGCATCGAGCACCTTGCTGTAGCTGCGGTCCGGCAAGGTCGCAAGAGCACCCTCGGGGTTGTGGCGCAGCTCCCACACAAAGGCGACGGCGGGGTTTCCCATCGCGCGATTGGCAATCATCTAATCATGCACAATCCAATCTCTGCATACGACTGGTTGTCCATATCCCCCAAGCCCGGGAACGCTATGCAAACAAGCGACTGACCCGATTCTGCCTACATTGGGAAAACTACCGCCCGGTGGTTAACAGACCCGGCAAAAGGGTAAGATACGAAGCTGCCCCAAGCGCCCCGACCCCATGAAGCAGGTAAGGAAATTATCCGCAGCATCATTGAGTTCGACAACGTCCACGCCTACACGCGGGGACGCGCACTGAACGTCTGCAAGCTCTAGCGCCACAACCGCCACGTACTCGCAACGCACAAGCCCCGGTGCCCCTCTAGTCGGATATGACCGCAAAGGGCGCCGGGGCTCTTCTTTGCGCAAGGTAGATATCCAATGCGCACGCCGTAAAACCTGCCGCCAAGGCGCTCGCGGCAGCCGGCTATCACGTCTATGGGTACAGCGGTGGGAACGAGCGTCCACTCACTTTGTCCATCCGTCTCCTAGAACTTATGAATGCCCGCGTCCTCTTTGAGGGTCTTCACGATATCGGGCAGGGATGCACCCATCTGCGCCTGAACCGTGGCCTCGACAGCTCCCTCCACAAAGGGGCAGTCCGCCATGACAACGCTGTCGTCGTCCATGTCCTCCAGGACCATCTTGACGGTCATGACGGCAGAGCCCATATCCATAATCACCAGGACTCCATCGTCACCATGGACCTTCTCGATAGCAGCCTCGATCTTCTCATAGCTCGTACCAAACGAGCCGTCCTCCAGACCGCCCGCAGCAACAACCGCGGCATCCGGAGCCATCATGTGCGCATAATCAACCATGGCCTCGGCAAGCTTTTGCGAATGAGAGACCAAAACAATACCGACCATTTGAACTCCTTCTCTAAACCCGTCGCCTCGCGCGGGCGGGACTTCTCAAACCACATACCGTAAACGTGCTACTTCAGGGCATTGGCAAGAGCCGCCATACAGTAAGCGAAAGATGCAGCGCCCGGGTCCTTATGGCCAACAGAGCGTTCGCCCAAATAACTCGCACGCCCCTTCTTCGCAACCAGGGGAATCGTCGCCTCGGCACCCTGATCGGCTGCGCGCGCAGCGTCCTCCATGGCCTGCGATGCGCCCTTTCCGTCCTTTACGCTTTGCATGAGCGAATCGATAGCAGGCTGCATGGCGTCAAGCATGGTCTTATCGCCAAGCGTTGCCCCCGCAAGCTCCTGTATACCTGTAAAGCCCTTCTCAAGGCCATCGGTAAAGGAAGCGAGAGTTAGGCCGCCCTCCTTTTTAACGCACACGCCCACCTTGCGCAGAATGGTCCCGTACAGAGGGCCAGATGACCCTCCCACCTTGGAGATAACCGTCATGCCTGCCTTTTTGAGCGCAGAGGAAGCATCCTTTGTGGCAAGCTCGGGCAAAAGGTCGCGCACGGCGCCAAAGCCGCGGGCCATGTTGATGCCATGGTCGGAATCGCCGATTGGCATATCGAGCTGAGTCAGCTCGTCCTTGTGCACATCGAGCACATTCGCAACGGCAGAAAGGGCTCGACAGACGAGCTGCGTCGCAGGGTCGCCTGAAGCCTTCTCATCGGATGTGGAGGCTGGCTCGGCATCTGCATCCGCACCAACCGCAACAGCCTGGACAACGGGGGCTGCAGACTCGTCCATCTCCGATGCCTGTCCCTGCGTCCACGCAGGCGCGGCGGCAGGGGCCGCCAGGTACTCCTTGAGCTCATCGTCAAGACGAAGCAGCGTGATTGAAAAACCACGCATTTCGAGTGAGGTCATGTACGGTCCCATATACGTATGCCAAACGTGCACGCCACGCTGCGCCAAAACGTCATGCACGCGATTATTCACGATGGCAAGCTCATAGGGAGGTGTGGCGCCCGAGCCGTTGACCATGACGGCAACGTCGCTCCCTTTGAAATCGAGGTCCGCGAGAATCGCGTCGAGCATCTCGTCAACCATAGCATCGGCAGGCTCCATCTTGGCGCGGCGCACGCCCGGCTCGCCATGGATGCCCACGCCCATCTCCATCTCGTCATCTGCAAGAGTGAAACCCGGCTTCCCCGCAGCCGGCACCGTGCACGGCTCGATAGCAACCCCCATAGTGCGCACGTTGTCGATAACCTTTTGCGCAACGCGCTTCACATCGCCCAAAGATTCGCCCTTCTCGGCGGCGGCGCCGGCGCACTTATGAACAAAAACCGTTCCCGCCACGCCACGACGACCAACGGTAAATGTCGAGTCCTTGACGGCAACGTCATCGTCCACGATCACATGGTCAACGTCGATTCCGTCTTCACGGGCGTTTTGCTCGGCCATCTTGAAATTCACGACATCGCCGGTGTAGTTCTTGATAACAAGGAGAACGCCCTTGTTGCCGGCGGCAACTGCCTCGATGCCGGCGCTCACGCGATCGACGGCGGGCGAGGTAAACACCGCACCGCCCACGGCGGCATCGAGCATGCCCGTACCCACAAATCCAAGGTGCGCGGGCTCGTGGCCCATGCCGCCGCCGGAAAGCACCGCAACCTTTCCCCGCTTGGCGTGGGCGCGTACAACGATGTCGTCCGCCGTCTTGGCGATCTGGTTCGGATACGCTTTGACGTATCCATCGACTACTTGGCGCTCCACGTCTGCTGGAGCGTTGATGAACTTCTTCATGCTGACCGTGCCCTTCGACTAAATGGGTTAAAACCAGTCGGAATATACCCGCCTCGTCACTTAAACGCTCAATATTGAGCATTTTTTCGATTAATACCAGACGCTTGCACACATTGGAGGCACTCCTCACCCCGAGGCGGCCTCGCGCAATGCCAAGGCCTTTTGCATCGTCTCGGCGTACTCAAAATCAAAATCGGATTCCGCTGTAATGCCGCCGCCTGCGCCAACCGTGACTTTACCTCCTTCGCACACGGCGGTACGGATTACGATGTTGAAATCGCAATCGCCAGAATCTGAAAAATATCCAATGCTGCCCGTGTAGAGACCCCTAGGAGCTCGTTCGAGCTCGTCGATGATCTGCATAGCGCGAATTTTGGGTGCGCCGGTGATAGAGCCGCCGGGAAATGCTGCCCGCACCGCGTCCACGGCGCAACGATCCCGACGCAGGGTTCCCTCGACGGTCGCGACAAGATGAAAAACCGTTGGATATTCCTCGACGGCAAAAACAGGATCGGTTTTAATGGACCCCGGCTCGCAAGTAAGCGACAGGTCGTTTCGCTCAAGATCGACGATCATCAACAGCTCGCTTTGGTCTTTGGCGCTCTGCGCAAGCTCCCTACGCATTGTCTGGTCTTCGGCCTGGTTCTTGCCGCGCGGCCGCGTGCCCTTGATTGGACGTGTCACCACGTGCCCGGAGCGAATCTCCAAGAACCGCTCCATGCTCGAACAGCAAATATCAATCCCTGGGGCCCTCAGAAAAGCCGAAAAGGGAGCAGGGTTGTAGGTGCGCAGGTAGCGGTAGATCTCGTACGGTTCCATTGAGGTCTGCAAGGTCAGGCGCTGCGCCATGTTGACAACATAGGTGTCGCCTGCAAGCAAGTAGTCAATCAACCGTGCAAGCGTCGCCTCATAGCTGCTAGACGTGAAGGCAGAATCGAAAGGCGCAAGCGCATGCTTGCGCGGGGGCTGCGGGGAGGCAGGGCACGAATCAACCAGGTGCTCCATCCATTGCAGTGTCTGACAAGACGCCCGCGTCTTTCCTTGGCAGCAGCAGTACAACGCCTCGTGCTCGATATCCTCAATCACCAAGATATCGTAAAAGCTCATGCTCGCCTGTGGGGCAGACGAGATACTCGTATGCCTGGTCGCTACGCCGCACAGCTCACGGCCAAAGTCATATCCCAAATAGCCAATCGCGCCCCCGGTGAGGGGAAGACGAGAATCGCCCACGTGCCCGCAAGCCGCAAGCTGCTCTTTGAGTACCTCGAAGAAGTTCCCCGCCGTGCGCTTACCGTTCACGAAGCACTCTTCATGCTTCTGCTCCACCGTGAAATAGGGAAAGAGGCCCAATATAGAAAAACGCCCATACGTTCCCGGCATAGAAGAATCCAGAAATGCGAAGCGTGCCTCGTGCCGTATCTGCTCCACGAGGTCGGCAAGTGGACGATAATGTTTGAGCTTGGTCACGTTCGCACTCATCGAGCTCCCTCCCCTTTCGTCCTCTCCTCGCACGTTTGCGTGAAACCAGAGTCCGCCGTTGGGCTTAGTGCCTCAAGGCCGGCGGCCCTCATGCGCATCACGAGCCGCCCATAGGCATCCCTCACGCGACGCGAAACAGGACCCGGCTCAAACGCGGCAGCTCCGATGGAACACACAGGCATGGCTCCCATAAGGGAATTCGTGACAAAAATCTCATCGGCCCGAAGCAACTCTACAGGAGTGAGAGGATGCTCCTGCGCCCCCATCTTTTCGATAACAAACTGACGCATGATACCCGGAAGCAGACCGCACGTCACGGGAGGGGTTACAACCTCGCCTCCAAAGACCGCAAAGATATTGGAAACGGCCCCCTCGGCAATCAGTCCGTCGGCATTGAGAAAAAGAGGTTCGTCTATTCCACGCTCCTGCGCATAGCGCTTTTCCACAATGTTCTCTGCGTATGCAAGCGTCTTCATATACGTGAAATGAGACGTCTCGCACCTGCGTACATCGCTAAAATCACAACGAAAGGCGCACTTCGCCCCCGGCGCAACATAAGGGTTTTGCCTGAACGAAACGATACGATTGCGCTCGGTAACCGTCAGCTTGAGAGCCATCTCACTCGCAGGGTCGAGCTCGGCGCATGCACGCAGCACGAGCGCCCGCAAGTCTGCCGCGTCGGCTTTGATGCCAAGAAACCTCAGCGCCTCCCCCATGCGCGCCAGATGCTTATCAAAAAAGATCGGCACGCGTCCCGATACCGCAATCGTCTCGAATGTCCCCACCCCAAAGAAAAAGCCATCGTCAGCCTCTACATTCGCATGCGAGCCCGGAGCGATAATCTGTTCGACCATCGATGAGCACCCCCTTTACCTTGCAGCATTCCATAAAGTTCGCTATGAGTTCGTGCCCGTAGAGTGTACGCGCCGCCTCGGGATGAAATTGCACGCCGTAGAGCGGCAACTGCCTATGGCGAATTGCCATGACAGCCCCATCGTCACTGTAGGCATCTACAACAAAGCACGAAGGAAGACTCTCTTCTGCGACAACGAGAGAGTGGTAGCGCGTGACGGGGAACAAAGAGGGCATGCCGCAAAACAGACCCTGGCCATCCGTTCGTATCATCGAGACTTTCCCGTGCATAGGACGCTCGCCGCGTATGACACTCGCACCGTATGCCGCAGCGATTATCTGGTGCCCCAGGCAAACGCCCAAAAGCGGCACGCGCATGCGAGCGGCCAACCGCACGATCTGAATGCAGTTGCCACAATCGGCAGGACTTTTAGGTCCTGGAGATATAACGATTCCCTCGAGGGAGCCACGGGCAAGCATTTCGCACACATCGACACATGAAATTTCATCGTTTTTCACCACGACGCCATCGGCTCCACATTCGGAAAAATAGCTCGTCAGCATAGCCGTAAAAGAATCGTAGTTATCTACCATCAAGTACATGAAACGGGTTCACCTCGACTTCACGTCAATAAAAAAGACTGCCGAGACCAATCCCATCTCGGGACGGATCGCGGCAGTCTTCCCACATTCTCTATACGCAGGGCACACCTTGCGGATGCAGTATAGTGCACGGCAGCTGGACGGACAAGGACGCACGCAAGGGCCACAAGCTTCTCCGGGTTCTCTTGTTTATGCAACAGAACAACGATGCTATCTGCTCAAGCACTTGGCAAAGTTGACGATTTTTTGCCAAGCGTGACAGTTTGGTAAAACGTCTTGTGCAGTACGCGCAGCATGATGCAATTCGCCTATACTGCTTCAGATAGAAACAGCCCGATGCGGCATCGCATCGATAGACAAAGGAGACTTCTTATGGCTTGTTTTGTTGTTGGAGGCGGCGAGGCCGTTGCCGTTACCGCCGTTCGTTCCATCGTCAAGAAAAAGGAGATGGAGCGCGGTATCGTCGATAAGGACGGCAATCAGCTCACCGACGCTGCCGAAGCCGGCATCTGCTGGACCCGCAAGCTCGGCTGGCTGTGCAACATGCTGTGGGGTGGCGTCATTCTCCTGTGCATCGAGCATATTTGGCATGGCGAGGTCGTGCCCTTCCCGCCGTTCCTGACCGCCATGTACAACGCGGCCGATACCTCCGCTATGTTCCACGAGATGGCAACCGTCGGCGTGGGCATGTGCGTCATGGTCACCGTATGCTGGGCCATCGTCACCGTCGTGGCAGACGCCGTGGTCAAGCGCTCCGCACACGCGATTGCAACCGAGGCCTAATATGACGCTCATCATCACGCTTCTTGCCGCCGCCATCGCCACCATCGCGTGGTATGTTGCCGGCCCCAACAGCCAGATGAAAATCGGCGTCCTTGCCCTCATGTACTGGGGTGCGAGCCTTATGTGGACGGTAGACGGCATCGCCAACCTTCTTGAAGGCGGAGCCTTTATCGAGATCGCCGACCACGCCGCGATGCTCGACGATGCCCTGCTGGGCCTCGTTATCGTGACGACCGGCCTTATCGCCTGGGCACTTTACCTGCTGGTCAAAGATCCCAAGGGAATGGTCCGCAAGTCATTGGCCGTCTAGCGTCTCGCCAGCGCAACGCGAACGCATAACGCTCCTGGTAGAAGCATCTATCAGGAGCGTTTTCTTTGCCTATCGAAGCCGAATGGCACTCCGTCGTGTCTATTTCCTCGCGCCGCGCAGCGCCAAAAACAGCAACACGCAGGCCGCCGCCTCGAGAACCAGCGCATACACGACGATCGCCGCCTGACCATGAGCATACAAGGCGCCCGTCACGCCTGCGCCCACAAACGAGCCCACGCCCATGAAGACCGAGAACATGCCGTACGACGTTGCGCGCTTACAGCCCGGCACCATATCGGCAACCGCCGCACGCATGGTCGATTCCTGGATACCCAAGCTCGCGCCCCACAAAACCACGCCCGCAACCACCGAGACAAGGCTGTTTCCAAACGCAAAGAGCGGGACGATTGCGCTCACCACCGGCAGAGCGAACAGCACGCGCACGCCCACCTTGTCGTAAATCGGCCCCGTTATCAGCGCAAACACGCCGTCAACACCCATAGCCACCGCATAGAGCACGGCAACCGTCGGCGCCGAGACGATATGGGCAGAAACCATGTGGAACGACATGACACCAAACGTTCCCACGCCAGCCAAGACCAAGCCGCAAAAACCCGTGTAGATCCAAAACAGACGAGGGAGCTTGATAGGCTCCACTGCCGAGACCTTCGATGCACTCACAGCGTCGTCCTCGGCCGAATCGGCCTCGTCGTCTTCCTCAAACACCTCGGGGCGCGGAACGCGATAGCGCAGGTATAGTAGCACGCCGATAGCGGCGAGTCCGGGGATGAGCATCACGCCGAGCGCAGGGCCATATGCGTTATGCGTCGCCTGCAAAATCGCTGCCGCGATAAGTGGACCCGCCACGGCACCCACCTGGTCGAGCGCCTCGTGAAAGGCAAAACCCTTGCCGCGGCCCACGCGAGAGGCCGCGTGCGAGAGCATAGCATCGCGCGAAGGCGTGCGCAGCGACTTTCCAAAGCGCTCGAAGATGATAAGAAATGACACGCCCAGCACGCTGCCCGCAAATCCCATGGCGGGAACAGCGAGGCCCGTTGCCGCATAGCCCAAAAGAGTAAATGCCCAATAGCGGCCAGAACGATCGGCAGCAGGCCCGCTTGCCAAACGTCCCGCCAGCGAAGTTGCCTCGCCCAAGCCCGAAACCAAACCCACAACCGCCGCCGTGGCACCTACCGAGTACAGCAACGGGCCTTGGACCGAAAGCGCGGCCTCGTACACGATGTCCATCAGCATGCTCACGATGCCAAAGCCCAGGATAAATCCCATGGGGCTTGCCGCGCCCACCCTTGTCTTCCCCACCATGCGATGACCCTCTAATCCTCAACCAGCAACGTCACTCAATAAAAAAGGGGAACAAAGCCCTTAAGGGCTTTGTTCCCCTTTTGCACTAGAGCAACCCTGCAAGTAAAAACACGGTGTGTGAAGGTACTCAGGGAAATCGGACTGGTATGTTAGAAGACATCATGGACATCAAAGACCTGGAAAGGGAACTTGGTTTCGATATTGATGAGCTTGAGAAAGCCGCTGAAGCCTATGAGAACGACGAATGGCCGGCTGGGCGCACAACTAGACTTGGACGGCCGCCCATTGCAGACGAACCGAGCGCCGTTCTGTCCACATGCGTAGGCGAATCGGTCATTGCGGCATTTGATGAAAAAGCAAAGCGTCACGGGCAATCGCGAACCGAACGCCTCAGAGAGCTCGTCCTTCTTGACACCCTCATCGCGTAAATACCAAAACGTATGGGATACGCCCTTGCCTTCTTTGGGTATCTTTCCATCAGCATTAGCAACATCACTACCGATTGGAGTCCCATGTCAGCAAACCACGAGCTTGAGCTCTACGTCATGACCGGATGCCCTTATTGCGCCAAAGTCGAGCATTTCCTTGCAAACAACGGCATCTCTATCCCCCAGCGCAACATCACAACCGACCGCGCCGCCGAGCAGCACCTGGTTGCCGCAGGCGGAAAGCGCCAGGTACCGTGCCTCTTCATCGATGGCAAACCACTCTACGAATCGAGCGACATCATCACCTGGATTCAACAGAACCTGCTGTAACAAAATCGCAGGCGCGCTCCATACAAGGAACGCGTCTGCGAATGCTATCCATGAAAACGAGGGGCGTCGGCAAGAGGCTCTTCGTTAAAGACCCGCTCGACAGCCGCTTCATACTCAGCTGCCTTGCGTGCCTTGCGAACAAGCCGGTGAACCGCCAAGGGATCTGCAAAGGCGCACTTGGCGTAAAACCACCACTCCTTCATGCGAAACACCGCGTTACCGCCCATCTCGACTTCATAGGCACGGTAGAGTTCATCGTGAAAATGCTGGAGCTCCGCGAACGTCATCGCCGGGCCTCCTTGCATCATGCGCGCCAGCGCGGGGTTAGCAAGCAGCCCCCTACCGATCATCGCATGGCGCGTCTGCGGATAGGCCGCCACGAGTGCGTCCATATCGTCCACGTCAAAGATGTCGCCGTTATACGCCACAGGAAACGGCGCACGCTCGAGCGTCTTGCCATAGAGCTCCTGCCGAGGTACGCCTTTGTAAAAGTCGGTACGCACGCGCGGGTGCACGATAAGCTCGGCCAACGGACAGCGGCAATACAAGTCCAAGATATCCTGATACTCCGTATCGCTCTCAAAGCCCACACGTGTCTTAACCGAGACGGGCAGTGCGGACCTATTGCAAATATCTTGCAAAAAGAGCTCGAGCCCGCCCAGGTCGCGCAAAAAGCCGGAGCCCTTCCCTTTGCCCACAACCGTGCCAGAGGGGCAGCCCAGGTTGAGATTGACCTCGCGATAGCCCATATCGGCCAAAACCTGGGTTGCCCCCACAAACTCGTCGGCATTTTTGCTCATAAGCTGAGGGATAACAGTGAGCCCCTGATTGTTCGCCGGGTCAAGTTCCTTGAAGGCTTTGCCTCCAAAGGCCTTGCCCACACGAGGAGGCGGTAAAAACGGCGTGTAGTAACGGTCGAGCGCACCGAAGCACTCCGCATGCACACGACGAAACACATAACCCGTAAGCCCCTCCATGGGAGCCAGCGACAGTATCACGTACGGTATCCCTCTCGATTCAGATGCTCTTTTGACCGAATCATCTTACGGCATTGCCACGCGATATCCAATTGAGCGGCTGAATCCCATATCTGCTAGAGGAAGCGCTGGGGATCTTTCTTCACGGAACACGCGCTTTCGATCCTCGCGACGACAGCGCTGACAATCTCCTGCGTTCGGGTTGATGGGCTGAATACGATCTTTACTACGTTCATGTCGGTCAATCCTCTCCTTTTAGGATGTGCGATCCGGCAAACGCGTACCTCGGTCCCTCAGCGAACATGCGACTTGCTGCCTTGACTGTGCTCACTGTGAGCACGCTGTTCATTGTGTCTGTCAAAACAAGGAAATAGCAAGAACATATTGGGGAACGGACAATATCTCGTCGCATAGAATCGTGGCAACGCAAGAAAGGGGCCCCAATGCTCAGAAAATCATTCTTCAACCCATTCTCCGCGCTACTGCTCGCGCTTGCCACTCTCGCGCTTTTTGTCGATGTTCTTCCCCGACCACAAGGCGAAGTAGACATATTCGCCCCCGTCGTTTTGTTCCTCATGTGGTTTGTAGGAGGTCTTGTCAGGCTCTTTTACGAAGAAGAGGCAAAGCGAACCTTCGAACGTCACATGTCCCGCGCAAAGCACACGATGGTCTGGAGACAAGACGGAGCGTGTTGGACCCAGGTTGACGCGAACCTGCTCGCTGTGGGCAACGTGATTCGCATCAACGCGGGCATGCTGTGCCCCGTCAATGTATCTCTAAACGCAGGCAAGCATGTACTTGTCTCTGAGGCCTCCCTCACGGGCGAAAGCGGCTTCTCCATAAAAGAAGAAGGTGACGTTATCCTGGCGGGGACCACTGTTACCGACGGTCAGGCGACGGCAACCGTGCTTTCGGAAATCGGCGACCAAACACCTCCGGCGCGCCTTGAGGGCACTTCGCACGCCAAATACGGCATCGGTGCAAAAAACGTCTGCCTCGACCTCATCAAATGCATGCTCGTTGTGCTTCCCTTTGTGATGTTTGTCCGCGGCGTAATGCTTGGAGACTGGGCACAGGCCTTGCTCTTCGCTCTTGGAACCGCCGTAGGTCTGGTGCCCGAAATGCTGCCGGTGGTCACCAGCGTTTGCCTTTCGGGAAGTGCCCGGCGCCTCAAAAATAGGCAGGTCATCGTTAAAAACGTCGATGCCATGGAGTCCTTGGGATCCATGGATGTTGTGTGCGTCGACAAAACAGGCACCCTCACCGAGGACCTCGCCGTGCTGGAGTATTACACGGACATTTTGGGAAACGAGAGCACCCAAACCCTTGGGCTGGCCTATCTCGAATGCACACGACAAGGCATGAAGAGAAACCAGTTGGATCGCGCCGTGGTTACAGCCTGCAACTCAAAGCACCTGTCCTTTCCGGCAAAAGAGCTTTCAAAGGCGTTTTCCCTGAGCGCGAGCGACCCCTTTGACCATGTGACCAAGGCATCCGGTGTAAAGCTCTCCGCAGCGCCCGACACCTTTGGCCGCCTGGGTTTTTCTGCATTGCCCGAGACGCGCCTGACCATTGTTAAGGGCGAAGTCGAAAGCGTATGCGCCCGATGCGCTTGGGCCGATTTCAAAGGCGAGCTTGTTCCTATGGATGCCGAAGGGCTGACGAGCGCCCTAGACGTTGCCGACGATATGCGCTCAGACGGCATTAAGGTCCTGGCAGTTGCCTATAGCACGACATCAACCGACTGGAATAACCTGGTTCTCTGCGGTTTTTTGGGCTTCTTCGATGCACCCAAAGCAAGCGCCCGTGCAGCCGTCAAGGCGCTATCCGACCTATCGGTCGAGGTCCGCGTGCTCACCGGAGACTCGGCTTCCGTCACCAAATCTACGTGTTCGAGGCTCGGCATCGCATCCGATACCGTGATAACCGGCTCGATGCTCGACAAAATGAGCGAATCGGAAGCCCTGCTCCGCGTGGGCCGAGGGCGTATCTTTGCCGAGCTCACGCCCATCCAAAAGGCACGGATCGTCAACCTCATTAGACTTTCGGGACATACCGTCGGATACATTGGGGACGGCGTGAACGACGTTCCCGCGCTCACTGCAGCAGACGTCGGCCTTGTCGTCGATTCTGCGGCGGCGGAGTCCAAGGAGGTTTCAGACCTCGTTCTTCTTGAGCGGGACCTGGGGGTTGTCGCCGAGGGCGTTCGAGAAGGCCGCCACGCCTTTGCAAACGCTTCCAAGTACATTCGCATCGCTTCAAGTTCGAACTTTGGAAACATCTGCTCGGTTGCCGCCGCAAGCGTGTTTCTTCCGTTCCTACCCGCGACCGCCGCGCAACTGCTCATCTTGAACCTCTTCTACGATGCCGTTTGCCTCTCCATTTCTTGGGACAATGTGGACGAGGAAGAAATCGACCAACCCAAAACCTGGTCTGAAAAGGGACTGGGCAGCTTCATGGGCTGCTTTGGCATTGCGAGCTCGGCATTTGACATCATCACTTTTGCCATCCTGTTCCTTGTGGTTTGCCCTGGCGCATGCGGCGCATCATATGCCGCTCTTGACGCCGCGGGAAAGGCTTCGTTCATAGCCCTATTCCAAGCCGGGTGGCTTCTTGAGTGTATCTGGAGCGAGTCGCTTGTCGTGCTCACGCTCAGAAGCCGGCACCTTGGAAGCAAGGGCAGATACCCCTGCCGGCCCCTCGCCATCATGTCCGTGAGCATGCTTGCGCTCTCGGCAATCTTTATGCTGGGGCCAGCAGCGCCCTGGTTCGAACTCGGCACGTTGCCAACCTGGTATCTGGGCATCGTCGCCTTGTTGAGCATCCTATATCTAATCGTCGTCGCCGCCCTCAAGAGGGCCTACCTTTCCCGTGTGGGAAATCTGTTCTAAGGCGGGCTCATGGTTACAAGAAGAACTCGTATCGACATCACGCTGGCAGAAGCCGCAGAACTCAGCCATGCGCTCTTCTCATCCGATAGCGCACTCGCCCGCGACCTGGCCCCCGTGTTCTCGGATATCGCTGCAGGAAGGCTCAGCGCCGTCGAGCTTGCAATTGATGGCGCCGCGCAAAGCAACGACGAAAACCTCATTGTCATAGACGAACTTGCAATCAACACGGCATCAAGATCGGTCGCCCTCTCGGGCACGCCGGTCCAGTTAACCCCCAAAGAGTTCGATATCCTTGCCTTCCTTGCAACAAACCGAGGAACGGTATTTAGCAAAGAAGAGATCTATCAGGCGGTTTGGAACGACCGCTACCTGCTCGATTCCAGCAACATCATGGCGTTTATCCGCAAAATCAGAAAAAAGATCGAGCCAGAACCCGACAATCCCCGCTACCTCCTAACGGTATGGGGCGTGGGCTACAAAATGTGTGAGTAGCCGCTCGAGAACCCTTATCGAATTGCAAGAAAGCCGCAAGAATCCAGCCATGGGCTTGGTTCTGCGGCTTTTCTATTCTCTAGATAGTCGCAGATACGAAAGGGGGCGAGGAGCTTGAGCGACAGTGACAGTACCACCGCTGCAGGGCGGCATATACATGAGCAAACGCAACATCGCGCAGGCTCCCTTGAATAGCCCGTCCTGCATTCCAACCACGAGAACGGAAAGCAGACACATTGAAGACCATAAAGAGCCACCGCGGCGCCACCTGCCGTGTACAGCAGAATCAAAACCGCCTCGACCAGGCACAGCACAAGACCCAAGATCGCATTCCATATGCGGCAACTCGCTCTCTCACCGAAGTCATGACCTGGGCAGGGTCGAACCTCGGGGGCCTCACCCAAGAAGAAGTCCTGGCAAGCAGGACCCAGAACGGCCGTAACGTCATCACCTGCGGAAAGAAAAAATCGTTGGCGCGCAGGCTTGCAGACGCGTTTGTGAACCCGTTCACGGCAATTTTGTTCTTCCTCGCCGTCATCTCGGCGGTCACCGACATGCTCTTCCCCGCCCTCTCCCTCATGGGCAACGCGCCGAAAGACTTCGATTCTCTTACCGTGGTCATCATCGCCACCATGGTGATCCTCTCCGGCACCCTTCGCTACATCCAGGAGACCCGCAGCGGCAATGCCGCCGAAAAACTCCTCGATATGATCACCACCACGGCAACGGTGAGCAGGAAGGGCGCTCCGCGCGAGGAGATCCCCATCGACGAAGTGGTCGTGGGCGACATTGTCCATCTCTCCGCAGGCGACATGATTCCTGCCGATGTAAGGGTTATCGAGGCAAAAGACCTCTTTGTAAGCCAGGCAAGCCTGACGGGCGAGAGCGAACCGGTCGAGAAGATCCCCATAAGCTGCGAGGCATCCGACTCGGCAACCTCTTACGAAAACATCGCCCTCATGGGCAGTAGCGTTGTTTCGGGCAGCGCCTGCGCGCTCGCCTTTAGCGTGGGCGACGGCACGCTTTTTGGTGCGATGGCGTCAGACCTTTCCAACGAGGCCGTGGAGACAAGTTTCTCCAAGGGCGTAAACAGCGTTTCCCAGGTCCTTATCAGGTTCATGATGGTGATGGTCCCCTTTGTGTTTGTAATCAATGGCATCACTAAGGGAGACTGGCTCGAAGCGGGGCTCTTCGCCATCAGCATCGCCGTGGGACTCACTCCCGAGATGCTCCCCATGATCGTGACCACCTGCCTGGCCAAGGGCGCGGTCGCGATGAGCAAGAAGCAAACCATCGTCAAGAACCTCAACTCGATTCAGAACTTTGGCGCCATGGACGTGCTGTGCACCGACAAAACCGGCACGCTCACGCAGGACCAGGTGGTGCTGGAGTACCACTGGAACATCGACGGCCAGGAAGATTCGCGCGTGCTGAGGCATGCCTACCTCAACAGCTATTTTCAGACGGGCTATAAGAACCTCATGGACCTGGCGATCATCAAGTGCACAGAGGAAGAAGAGTCGTGCGACCCGCGCCTCACCGACCTCTCCGAAGCGTACGTGAAGATTGACGAGGTTCCCTTCGACTTCACGCGCCGCCGCCTTTCCACCGTAGTGCGCGACCGAAGCGGCAAGGTTCAGATGGTCACCAAGGGAGCTGTGGAAGAAATGCTCTCCATCTGCTCCTTTGCCGAGGTAGGCGGAATGGTTTGCGCACTCGATGACGAACTGCGCAATCGCATTTTGGCCACCGTCTCCGAGCTCAACGACGACGGTTTCCGCGTGCTGGCGATCGCCCAAAAGTCCAACCCCTCCCCGGTGGGCGCCTTTAGCGCCGCCGACGAATGCGACATGGTCCTCATGGGCTACCTCGCCTTCCTCGATCCACCCAAGGAGTCCACGGCCGATGCCATCGAGGCGCTGCGGCAGCACGGCGTTGCGACCAAGATTCTCACGGGCGACAACGAAAAGGTCACGCGCACTATCTGCAAGCAAGTGGGAATCGAAGTCAGCAACATGCTGCTTGGCCCCGACATCGCCTCAATGGACGATGAGCAACTCGCCCGCGAAGCCGAGCACACGCAGGTCTTTGCAAAGCTCACGCCCGATCAAAAAACGCGCATCGTCTCCATCCTGCGCGAAAACGGGCACGTTGTGGGTTACATGGGCGACGGCATCAACGACGCCTCAGCCATGAAGTCCTCCGATATCGGCATTTCCGTCGATACCGCCGTAGATGTTGCCAAGGAGTCCGCCGACATCATCTTGTTGGAAAAGGACCTTATGGTTCTGGAAGAGGGCATTGTCGAGGGTCGCAAGACCTACGCAAATATGATCAAGTACATCAAGATGACCGCCAGCTCGAACTTTGGCAACATGTTCAGCGTCCTCGCCGCCTCTGCCCTGCTGCCGTTTTTGCCCATGATGAGCATCCAGCTCATCCTGCTCAACCTCATCTACGATTGCAGCTGCCTGGCGATTCCTTGGGACAATGTGGACGAAGACTTCCTGCGCGTGCCGCGCAAATGGGACGCTTCGAGCATTGGGAAGTTCATGCTCTGGATCGGACCTACCAGTTCCATCTTCGATTTCATGACCTACATCTTTATGTACTTTGTCTTTTGTCCGCTGTTTGTAAGCCACGGTGTGCTGTTTAACAACCTGGCAAGCGCTTACTCGGGCGACACCCTCGCCGCCATGCGAATCGCCTACATCGCCCTGTTCCAAGCCGGTTGGTTCGTCGAGTCCATGTGGAGCCAGACGCTCGTTATCCATATGATCCGTACGCCCAAGCTGCCGTTTATTCAGAGCCACGCCTCCGCACCCGTGACGCTGCTCACCATGGCGGGCATCGCGCTGCTCACCGCACTACCCTTTAGCCCCCTGGGACCGGAGCTGGGCCTGGGCGCCCTACCACCCGAGTACTTCTGCTTCTTGATCCCGTGCATCCTGCTCTACATGGCGCTCGCCACGAGCATCAAGAAGGCCTACGTCAAGCGCTACGGAGAGCTGCTGTAGCACAACCCAAAAGACCAGCAAAGGAGAACAAAGATGAACTGGACTCAGATTTGGATGGATGTGTTCGGCACCACCGAATGGCTTGGGCTGAACATGGGTTTTTGGGTATCCTCAGCCGTGGTTGCTTTGATCGTTGCCATCATGAACGTGGTCCTTTGGAATATGAAGCCCCTATCGAGGAAGGGTTGAATGCCCGCGTGACCGGCTCGAAACATCGTTTGGCGGCAAGGCGGCCGCGCGACATCGCCGCGCGGCCGAAGGGCCTATTCGGAGCGCAGCGCCTCCACCGGGTCCTTCTTCGAAGCACTTCGGGCGGGCAGCAGTCCGGCGACCACTGTCAGCACCACCGAGATCGCAATCAGCACGAGCGCATCTTGGACGGGCAGACTCATAAGGTTGGGCACCTGCTTGGCCGCAAGCGCCCAGGCATTGACCGGGAAGCTCACGATGACCACCACCGCGATGGCAAAAACGCCAGCGATAAGGCCTTCGATAAAGGTCTCGGCATTGAATACGTTGGCCACGTTGCGCTTTGACGCGCCGATGGCGCGCAGGATGCCTATCTCCTTTTTGCGCTCCAGTACGCTGATATACGTGATGATGCCGATCATGATGGAGCTCACCACCAAGCTGATGCTCACAAAAGCGATGAGCACCAAACTGATGGTGTTCACGATATCGGTCACCGAGCCCATGATGATGCCCATGTAGTCAGTGTAGGAAATTACCTGGTCCTCGTGGCCTGCGGCCTTTGCCCGCTCGTTGTAATCGTCGATATGCGCAAGCACGCGTTCCTTCGCCTCAAAGTCGCGCGGGAAGATTTTGATGGAGATGGGATTGTTCTCGTCGGCATATCCCAATGTGGCGAGGTTATTGTCATAGGTGAGCTTCGAGGCCTTAGCGTAGTTCATCATGAGCGAGCTCAAGTCCTCAGCGTCCATTTTGAAATGGATGGCACGAGCAAAGGCGGCGGCGTCTACATGGAAGGCGCTTGCCAAATTGGGGATGTTCGACGACATCTGCGTCGCCATCTGGTCCATAAGGCCCGCAGCCCCGGCTTTGAGCTGGGACGAAACCGTAGCCGCAATCTCGTCGCTTATCTCCCGCATGATCTGGGCCATAGCTTGCTGGAAATAAGGCGCAAGCTGGTTTTGCACGTAATCGGTCATGGCTTGTTGTAGGCGCTCGGTCAAAACGTCACCACCCAGGGCCTTGAGCTGAGCGAGGTACTGCTGCGCCGCTTCGTCTTGCTCAAGATAGGCCGTGAATGCGCCCGCAAGTTTCGATGCGTCTTTAAGATCATCGGGTGAGAGGGCGCGGAACTGCTCCGACTGCATAAAGCCCGTAAAGAGCTGATTGGCAATAGTGCCCGCCTGCTCCATTTGCTCGGGCGTGAGTTCCAGACCGTCGAAGATGCCCGAGAGGTCGGGCGTGGGCGCCTTGGCCATGATGTCGGTGAAATCGATATTTTGGCCTATGCCAGAAAGATCGATGTTGAGCCCGGAGAGGTCGATACTGGAGAGGTCCAAGCCGCCGGCAGCACCGGAGAGCGCGGACGTGTCGAAGGAGAACGCGCTTTTGAGCGCCGTCTCGTCGACCGAGAACATGCTGCCCAAGTCCACGCCCTGCTTAGCCTCGCCCTGCAGTTCGTCGAAGGTCTTGCCGGTAAAGACATCGGTATCGGGATGCGCAAGTTGCTCCTGCACAATCGGGGAGCTAGCAGCGCGCTCCATAAGCTGGAGCGTCAAGGCATGCGTGTATGCGATGCCCGGGCTAAGCGCCGAGGAATTGGCTGTCTCATTAGGCCTGACCACGCCAACAATGCGCAGGTCAATACCAGAGGCGACCCTGCTCGCCATGAAGTTTGCGTCGTCAGACATATCGGTCCAGGTGCCCGTCTCGGCATTCTTACGGTAGACATCGGCGGGCGAAAGGATCTTGAACGTGGTGGAAAGTGCGTCCTCATAGGTGAAATCGACATCGGTATCCGGCGTCTCTACCTCGCCGTCTGCCGACATAGCGCTCGCAACAAGGTCGTTGAGCTGGTCGATGTCCAGGGCACCGATGCTGTAGAGCGTGTAGTCGCCCACGGTGCCACGGCTCGAAAGTACAAGCACAGCCTCGTTGGCAGACGTGGGCCAGTGGCCCGCCACAACGTCATATTGCGAATCGAGAAGACGCTGGTCGTCGATCATCTCGTTAAAGACATCCGCGCCCATGGAGCCCATACTAGCCGTAGCCGCCGAGCTGGCGCCGCCGCTCATCGCGGCGGTCATGGCATTGGGCACGAGCTTGACAGGCGATTTGTCGCCCGTGTCTGCACGGTAGACGATAGGAGTCACGCCGTAGTTGTACTGGATAGCGTTGACGTTCTCATCGATACCGTCGCCACCGCCGTCCAGCCATTTTTTAAGACTCGTCATGTCGTTGGATTTGACGCTTGCAAACATATCTTTAACAGCCGTGGCCACGGGGATCTTGTCGGTTTTCTTGGGCGTGCCGTCGGCGTTTTGAGCGCCGGCATCGTTCGAGGTGGCGGAGCCGTGGCCGTCCATCATGGCGGACAGGTCGTAATCCTGGCGAGAGATTGTGAGCGGGTAGCTCGAAAGCGTATCCTCTTCGACCTTCTTGATGTAATTGTTCACGCCGTTCGAGAGCGCCAAGATCGCAGCGATGCCAATGATGCCAATCGATCCCGCAAAGGCCGTCATGGCGGTGCGGCCCTTCTTGGTCATGAGGTTTCGAGCAGAGAGTCCCAATGCCGTGAGAAAGCTCATGGAGGTCTTGCGCGTGGGTTTGGCCTCGCGGCGCTGCGCCGTGGCAACGTCAAAGGGGTCGGAATCGTGCGTGATCTTGCCGTCGGCGAGGTTCACGATACGCGTGGCGTACTTGTGCGCAAGCTCCGGATTGTGCGTGACCATGATGACCAGACGGTCGCGGGCGACCTCCTTGAGCAGGTCCATGACCTGCACGGATGTGGTAGAGTCGAGGGCGCCGGTCGGCTCGTCGGCAAGGACGATCTCAGGGTCATTGATCAAGGCGCGGGCGATGGCCACGCGCTGCATCTGTCCGCCCGAAAGCTGGCTCGGACGCTTGTTAACGTGCTCGCCCAGACCGACTTTCTCCAACGCCTCGCGCGCACGCTGGCGGCGCTCGGCATGCCCCACGCCCGTGAGCGTAAGCGCCAGCTCCACGTTTTCCAAAATGGTCTGGTGCGGAATGAGGTTATAGCTCTGGAACACAAAGCCGATGCGGTTGTTGCGATAGGCATCCCAATCGCGATCGCGAAAATCCTTGGTCGAAATACCGTCGATGAGCAGATCGCCCGAGTCAAAGTGGTCGAGTCCGCCGATAACGTTGAGCATCGTGGTTTTGCCCGAACCCGAGGGACCCAGAATGGCCACGAACTCATTATCGCGAAACGCCAAGCTCACGCTGTCGAGCGCCACCTGCGTAAACGACTGCGTAACGTATCGCTTGCAAATACCTTTGAGCTCCAGCATGGACGGCAACCTCTCCCACGCGGGCGCACTCGCCCGCTCTCCCCCGCCGTTCGTATCCGACGCGTTTGTCCTACTCTATCCCCATTTTTTGCCGTCGCCAGTGAGGAATGTAACGAACCGGTCAAAAACGTCCAGAATGGTACCAAAAAAGAGGTCCCGAACGGAACCTCTTTACGGCAGAGCTTATCTTGAAAGGCAGCGGACTACTTCGCACAGCGGCGCACGATAACGTAAACAAGCCACTCAATAGCCATAAGCCCAATGTAGAAAACTGCCCATATGGCAAAACTGATCAGACGCACTTCTACTGTCTGCACCGCCCCATGGCCATCCACTGTTCTTAACAATAAAAACCCGCTAAAGCAGAGAAACAGCACCAGTTGAATGATTTGAAAAGTTCTCCAGCCGTTGCCCTTCATAAGCAACCTCCCTAGTCACATCTTCTGGGTCGGATACTATCACGGGAGGCATTACACTGCACACGATCTTCGACATGCTTTACGCGTTTTTTACTGCTTGCTATTCGCAATCGCCT